>BNJV01001964.1_pt1 | contig 245406 bp, 279 predicted proteins | sample 8540591 | NCBI WGS metagenome assembly BNJV01 (sample SAMD00202457, study PRJDB9452) | human saliva metagenome | host: Homo sapiens | reverse complement strand
AAATTAAACTCTCAATTCTTCCCTATCCTCAACAATTTCATCCTTATACTTATCCAAAATCGGATCAATCTCATTCTTAACGAAATCTTCAGTTTGTTGTCCAGCAAATCCAGTGTAATTAGCAGAAACCAAGATTCCTTCCATATCTTCTGCTTTAAGTCCTAATCTACCGTCTTTTATAATTCTGTCAATCAATCTGTTAGGATTTCCATTCAATTTAATTTCTTTTGTTTCTTCCATTGAAAGTTCTCTAATAATTTCGTGAACTTCTTGTCTGTCCATTCCTTTTTTAACTGATTCCATGATAATATTTTCAGTCGCCATAAATGGTAATTCCTTTTGGATATTAGCTTCAATTACTTTTGGATAAACAACAACTCCATCCATAATGTTAAGCCAAATAATTAAGATTGCATCAACTGCCAAGAATGCTTGTGGAATAGACAATCTCTTACTTGCAGAATCATCTAATGTTCTTTCAAACCATTGTGTTGCAAAAACTAACGCACCTGTTTGTGAGCTTGAAATTACATATTTTGCAAGTGATGAAATTCTTTCACTTCTCATTGGATTTCTCTTGTATGCCATCGCACTTGACCCAATTTGATTTTTTTCAAATGGTTCTTCCAATTCTTTCAAATGTTGCAACAATCTAAAATCATTTGTAAATTTGTGAGAAGATTGAGCAATATTTGACAATAAATTCAAGATTTGTGCATCCACTTTTCTATCGTAAGTTTGTCCTGAAACACCTTGTTTTTTACCAAATCCAGCTTTTTCAGTAACTAATTCATCCAACTGTTTTACTTTTTCAAAATCTCCTTCAAACAATTCTTTAAAACTAGCCTGAGTCCCAGTAGTCCCTTTAACTCCTCTAAATCTCAAATTTTCTAATCTAAATTCCAATTCTTCAAAATCAAGAAGTAACGAATGAAGCCATAAAGTCGCCCTTTTTCCAACAGTAGTAAGCTGTGCCGCTTGGAAATGAGTAAATCCTAAAGTTGGCAAATCTTTGTATTGCAACGCAAAATCTCTCATTTTTTCAATTAAGACAAGCAGTCTTTTTCTAATAACTAAAAGCCCTTCCTTAATTTGAATCAAATCAGTATTATCTCCAACATACGCACTTGTCGCTCCTAAATGAATAATTTTTCTCGCATTTTTAGCTTGTTCCCCATAAGTATGCACATGAGCCATAACATCATGTCTCAATTTTTTCTCAAATTCAGCCGCAACTTCAAAGTCAACATCATCTTTATATTTTTTTAGTTCCTCAATTTGTTCATCAGTAATAAAATCAAGCCCAAGCTCTTTTTCAGCCTCCGCCAAATTTATCCACAATTTTTCTCCAAGTTCTAAATTTAAACTCTGGTGAAAAAAATATGCAACATTTCCTTACTAGAATATCTCTCCGCCAACGGATTTGAATATATACTCATATCTGCCATTTCTAATTCCTCCTACTTATTTTTTTATTTATACTTTTCTTCCTTTTATTATTTCACAATTTCCGCATTCCAGTCCTGTATTCCACCAAAATCAATCACATTTGTATATCCTTTTTCAATTAATTTTTAATGCTGCTTCCCTACTTCGTCTTCCGCTTCTGCAATAAACTAAAAATTAAATCGTTTTTTTATTTTTTTCAATTTTTGCTTCTGCCTCATTTTCAATAGTTTCCAATGGAATAGAAATCGCATTTGGAATATGCCCTTCGTTATATTCTTCCAAAGTTCTAACATCTACAACTATAACTTTTTGAGTTTCCATCATCTTTTTTTAGCTTCATCTGAAGTTACTTTTTTTATACTCTGTTTTTTCTATTTTTTTACTTCTTTTGACATTGTTAAACTTTGTTTTTCATTTCCTATTTTACTACAAGAAAATCCAAATACAGAAAAATAATCCAATCATTGTCAGCAACATTATTTTTTTCTTATTTTCATTTTATCTCTCCCATTTTATTTGTTTACTTTTTATTTTATAAGATTTTTATTTTTCAAGAAATTGCTTCCTAAATTTTAAAACTTTATTTTTTTATAATTTTCAACACCTCTAGATTTCAATAACAATTCTAATTCATTAGTATTTAATTTAAACTTTGAATTTGGTTTGCTTTTTCTAACTTCGCTATTTCAGCAAAAAGGTCTACACACCTGTCTTCAGAAATCAATAAAAATATATCTTTTGAATTTTTTTATCTGTTGTTATTCTTGTAAATATCGGAATAAAAAAACTATACACTTTATTTTCGTCTGAAAAAAACAAATTCATATAAAGGATATTTGAGAGTTTCTTCAATACGAGAATCATTTGGTACAAAAAGGACACATTTGTTCTTCTATGTATTCTAAAGTATTCGTTGATTTTATCCCATTATACTCAATGTCCTCTCTTGTTTTTATAAAATTCTTATTCCTATCCAAAAGTCTTTTTCTAAATTCCAAAAACTTTATCTTTAAAATCTTTGACATTATCTAAATCTAATATCAACTCTAAATTATATGTATCTAACTCAAAAAAATTCCCCTTTTTTTACTAATTCAACAGGAAAAAGATAAATTTTGTTCATCATCAAAAAGCTAGATAGAATGTCTCATTTTTTTATATAAGTATTTTTTTATTTTCTTTAACTATAGTTCCTTTTGGAATAAAAAAATTTATATTCTCTATTTTTTTATCCTTGTAACTAAATTTATAAAAAAATCTTTTTCTGAAAAGAATTTCATTTACATTTCTATAAAATTTTTTTCCTCTTGAACTTTTGCACAAGAAGAAGGTAATTGTTCACAAAGATCATTTTAAACTTTCCTCAATACTTTTTCCATCTACACCACCAGAAAAAAACTACAAAAAAACTTATCAAAAGAAACAATATCAAATTTTTTTGCTCATAATTTCCTCCAACTTCAAAAAAATTACTTCACAAAATCTCCCAAATCATATCTATAAATATTCTGACTTCTTTTCAGGCCCTACTGAAATCATCGAAATTTTACATTTCAATTTATTTTCAATATATTCAATATATTTTTTTTACAATTTTCAGGTAAGTCTTCGTAATTTTTTATTTGAGTAATATCTTCGTTCCATCCGTCTAATTCTTCGTAAATTACTTTCAAGTTTTTAGATTTTCTCAAGTTTCCAGGATATGAGTAACAAACTTTTCCATCAATTTCATAACCAACTGCAACTTTAATTTTTTCAAATCCTGTCAACACATCTAATTTTGTCAACACAATATCTGTCAATCCGTCAATCAGAACCGCATATTTTCCGATTACTAAATCAAGCCATCCACATCTTCTAGGACGTCCAGTTGTCGCACCAAATTCGTGTCCAACTTTTCTCAAAGTTTCTCCATCTTCATTTTCCAATTCTGTTGGGAAAGGCCCTTCTCCGACTCTTGTTGTGTAGGCTTTCATAACTCCAAGCACTCTTGATATTTTTGTCGGTGCAACTCCAGTTCCTACTGTTACTCCACCAGATGTTGGCGATGATGAAGTTACATAAGGATAAGTTCCATAATCAATATCAAGCATTAACGCTTGTGCCCCTTCAAAAAGTACAACTTTTCCTTCTTCAATTCCTTCATTAATTTCCACAACTGCATCAATGATTCTAAATTTAATCTTTTCAGCAAGTTTCATAAATTTATCATAAAGTTCTTCCAAATTGAAAGTTCCTTTACCGTATCTAACTAACATATCATTTTTTTCATTTACATTCCAAGTAAGTTTATCTCTAAATCTTTCTGGCTCCAATAAATCTCCAATTCTAATTCCATTTCTAGCAATTTTATCGATGTAGCAAGGTCCAATCCCTCTTTGAGTAGTACCAATCTTGTTTTCACCCATTGCTTCTTCTTTCGCCTTGTCAATCTCAATATGATAAGGCATTATCACATGAGCTCTTTCATCAATAAATAAATTATCAAGCTTTTTCCCTCTTTTTTCCAACTCATCTATTTCTTTAAGCAAGACCTCGATATCGACAACAACTCCAGCACCAATTATACATTTTCCAGCTGAATTAATAATCCCAGATGGTAATAAATGTAAAATAAATTTTTCATCATTTACAACAACTGTATGTCCTGCATTATTTCCTCCTTGGAATCTAACCACATAGTCTGCTTTTGGAGATAAGACATCTATTATTTTCCCTTTTCCTTCATCTCCCCACTGAGTTCCTACAATTACAAAAAGTATTATTTTTTTCATATTTTTTTCCTCCTATTTTTTTAGAGCTACAATCTATTAAAAAAATTTAACAAATTCCCAAAAAAAGCTTTTTTTAATTTTAGAAATAATCTTTTACTTCTTATTTTACTATACTTTTGAAAAATTTTTTTCTAGTATTTCAAGCCTTTTTTTTATTTTTATGAAAAATTTTAAATTATTTATTGACTTTCTCTAAAAAAATAATTAATTTATCTTAATTTTTAAGATTAAAAAAATATTAAAAAAAAATTAAAATTGTTCTAATAAACAAAAAAAGCTATACAAAAACTCTTTTTGCATAGCTTTTTCTATTTTCTCTATTCAAAATATTAAAAAAATTCTAACTAAAATACATCTTTATCAGATAATTTCGCATCTTTTGTCTTAAACATTTCAAGCAATTTTTTTCTACTGTCAATTGTTTTTTTGCTTCACCTTTTTATATCGAAAATAACTTCTCCTGCATGAAGCATAATCAATCTATTCCCATAAGTTATCGCATCTTGCATATTATGAGTTATCATCAAACTTGTAATATTATTTCTTTCAATTACTTCTTTTGTTTTTTCCAAAATAATTTCTGAAGTTTGAGGATCAAGTGCTGCTGTATGTTCATCTAACAATAGTATATCAGGACGATTTAAAGTAGCCATTATCAACGATAAACATTGTCTTTGTCCTCCGGATAGTAATCCAACTTGAGTAAACAATTGTTTTTCTAGCCCTAATCCTATTGTTGCTAACAGTTCTTTATAATATCCTATATTTTTTGTATCTAATCCGAAGGTAAAATTGAATTTTTTCCCTTTATTTTTAGCCATTGATAAATTTTCTAAAACTGTCATTGAAGGCGCTGTTCCCACTGTTGGATTTTGATAAACTTGTGAAATCCATTTTGCTCTTTTGTGTCTTTCAATGGTTGTGATATTTGTACCATTCAAGATTATCTCACCACTATCTGGAACAACAGAACCATTCAAAACATTTAATAAAGTTGATTTACCAGCTCCATTACTTCCAATTATCGAAATAAAGTCTCCATCCTCTATAGTAAAATTCAATCCTTTAAACACTTGTTTTTCAGTTCCCAATTCTGAGAAGAAAGTTTTATATACATTTTTTTAATTCTATCATTTATTTTTCCTTCTCCTCTCTTAATTTTCATTGCTTTTTGCTTTTTTTCTTACCTTTTTTTTCAATTTTTTTAGCTGTTTCATTCCACAAAATAATAGTTAAAAATTACTGCAGTTATGATTTTTAACATCTGTTGGTTTGATTTCCAATGTACTAATTAAACTATCATTGAATTTAAGCGTTTGATATAGATTTTTTGTCCAGCTGTTTGACATCAAAGCTAAATTTATTATGAAATAGTACATCAACGAACCGATTGTTATTATAGAAATTTCGTTTATTAATCTTGATTTTTTTCAAAACTCCTAATCCAAGAATTATTGCTGCCAATCCAACTACCAATGTTCCTGTCCCTGAAATCAAGTCAGCAACTTTCATATTTTGTGCAAACAATGCACCTGACAATGCAACCAATCCATTAGATATCATCAATCCTAATATTTTCAATCTTTTTTCATTAACACCTAAACTAACTACTAATTCTTCATTATTTCCCAGTGCTCTCAACGCAAATCCGAATTTTGAAGTTAAAATATAATCTAGAATCATTTTTATTGCAAATGCAACAATTATAACAAACATTAATTTAATATCTTTTTGTTGTTACTTCATAAACAAAAAGTCCAATTGTAGCAATTACATAAACAATCATTGTTCTTATTACATATTTATTTTCTTTTTATTTGATAGTCGTAGAATCCTTTTTAGAACCAATAAAAATTATAGTTACCAACACAAATGGAATAAAAACTTTTTTTCATAAGAAATTATCTCAAAAAAATATTTCTTTCTGATGAAATAAATACATTTGGAACACCGACAATCCTAGAGTTTATACTGTAAAAATCCCGTCATTACTAAAATTCCAGATAATAATCCGTTAATTTTTTTAAATAAACATGTAACGCTCCTGTTAAATAACCTGCTATCATTCCACCAATAACTGCCAAAAATAAGTCCTATAAACGGATTTGTAATTCCAAAAAAATCCATTTTTTTGATAAAGAAAAATGCTGCAAATATAAATCCTCCTAAAGGAAATGTTGCATCTACTGACATATCAGGGAAATCAAGTATTTTTATATGTTATGTAAACTCCCATAACCATAATTGAATAAATAAATCCTGTTTTTTTAAAGCCTCAGGTAAACTTTGTATAAATACTAATAATTCGTTCATCATTCTTCCTTACTTTATTTTACTTTTTTATTATTTCTTTTTAATAATTTCAGCATTTGCTAATGCAGGATTTTTTTACATCGATTCCTAAAGCTTTTGCTGTATCTTCATTTACGTATAATTTCATTTTTTTCGATGTTTCAAATGGTATATCTGAAACTGGTTTTCCTTTTTAAAATTTCAATTGCCATTTCTCCAGTTCTCTTACCTAATTCATAATAATCTAATCCCATTGTAAATAAAGCTCCTAATTCAACAGATGAATTTTCACTTGATACTACTGGTTTTTTTAGCATTTATAGCTTCAGAAGCTATCAAACTTATACTTGAAACAACTAAATTATCAGTTGGCAAATATAAAAGCATCTGTTGAAGCTACTAGATTTTTTTAGTTGCTTGTGCTAATTCACCAAAATTTGTTACACCTTGAACTACAACTTCTAAATGTTTAGCTTGTGCTTGTTTTTTAATTTCTTCAACTTGTACAATTGAATTTTGTTCAGAAGTATTATATAAAACTCCTATTTTTTTTACTCCTGGTTTTAATTTTTAAAAGAATATCTAATTGTTCTCCAACATTTTCTAACTTATCACTTGTTCCTGTTACATTTTTATTTAATATTTTTGCTACAGCTGGATCAGTTACCGCTGAAAACAATACTGGTATATCTGTTATATTATTTGCCAATGCTTGTGCTGAAGGCGTTGCTATACCAAATACTAAATCCTTTTTATCTGCTTTATAATTACTTGCGATTAAGTTTGCTGTTGTTACTTCTCCATTCGCATTTTTTTCATCGAAATCTGCTTTAATTCCAGCTTCCTCAAAGGCTTTTTCAAATCCTTTTTTTACTAAATCTAATGACGGATGTGTCATAAATTGTGTAACACCAATTTTATAAGTTTTTCCTGCTGCTTGTGTTTGCGTATTTGATTTTTCAACTGAAGAGTTGTTTTCACTACTCTTTTTTCCACATGCAAAAACCATTAACGCACTCATGGCTAATATTAAAAAAATTTTTTTCATATTCTAATTCCTTTCCTTATTTTATTTTTTTATATTATTTTTTTTGATAATTTCAACATTATAATTAACGAAATTCAAAAAAACATTAATATCAACTTTATATTTTCAAAAAAACCATTTTTAATTTATTATTTTAGCTTTTTGATTTTATGTCTTCTGGCAATGTAATTCCTAATGCTGCCATTGTTTTTTTCCATTTACAACAATATCATTTTAAAAGCCATTCTTTGATATTTAATTTCTGAAGGTTTTTTTACCATTTTTTTAAAAATATCAATTGCTATTTTACCAGCTTGTTTACCCATTTCGTAATAATCTATTCCTTGTGTAATCAATGCTCCACCTTTTACATGTGCAAATTCAGCACCAAAAACTATTTTTTTCGCCGCTGTTGCTTTATCTGTCAAAAGATTTACTACCGAAGCTACCAAATTATCTGTCGGCAAGTAAATTGCATCAGATTCTCTTGTTAAAGCATCTGCCGCTTGGGGAATTTCGCTAGCTTGAATAACACTTTTTTCTACTACTTCTACACCTAATTCTTTTGCTGCTGCTTTTAAATCATCAACTTGAACTTTTGAATTTTGTTCTGAAGAATTGTAAATAACACCTACTTTTTTTATTTTACTATCTAATTTCAACAATAATTGTAATTGTTGTTTGATATCTACTCTGTCACTTACTCCTGTTACATTATTTTTCAAAATTCCTGCTGATTCTGGATCAGTTATTGCTGAAAATACTACTGGTATTGTATTTGTCGATTGTGCTGCAGCTTGAGCTGTACTTGTTGCAATAGAATAAATTAAATCCACTTTTGAACTAACAAAGCTATTCGCTATTAAATTCGCTGTTGCTGCTTCTCCATTTGCATTTTTTTCATCAAAATCTGCATCGATTCCAGCCTCTTTAAAAGCCGCTTTAAATCCTTCTCTAGCACTGTCTAATGCTGGATGTGCTACAATTTGAGTAATTCCAATTCTATATTTTTTAGAACCTCCCGTTGAAGCAGAATCACTTTTCTTCTCCTGACTAGTGTTCCCATTTCCACAACTTAGTATCATTAATGTCATAAGACTTAATAATGTTAATATTTTTTTTCATATATTCCTCCTACTATCCTACAAAAATTTCTACTAAATAATACCATTTTTATTAAAAAGCAAGTGAGTTTTCTTTTTTTGTCTATCACAATTATTTTTTTGAAAAACTAAGTTACTTCTCTTAAACTTTACTTCGCTATTTAAAAATAAAATTGCCTTTGCAAACATACTTTACAAGACAATTTTTTTCGTTTAAAAAAATTATTCACCTTTTTCCTCTTGTAACAACTTTTTATAATTTCATTTTATTGCAAATGGAATTAATGAAAGTCCGATTACCATTCCCCAATGACTTGGATCTAATGCTGTTACTTTAAACATTTTTTTGCAATCGGCGGGATTGAAATTAATAAAACTTGTAATATAATACTTATTATAATTGAAATTATTAAAAAAACATGTTACCAAAGAATCCTACTTCAAATATAGTTTTTTTTACTATTTCTCATTGATAATGAATAAAATAATTGAGAGAAAGTAAGAACTATAAATGCCATTGTTCTTCCGTAAGTAACTATTTCTGTACCATCTTTCGCTTCTTTTATAGGAACGTCTCCAGAATGAATAATTCCTAAATAAAATGCTACTAATGTTAATATTCCTATTAAAACTCCTCCAACAATCGCTCTCATTCCAGCGCCTTCTGCAAAGAAACTTTCCTTTGGATCTCTTGGTTTTCTATTCATAACGTCTTTATCACCTGGATCCATTCCCAATGAAATTGCTGGTAACGTGTCAGTTATTAAGTTTACCCACAATAATTGAGTTGGAACTAACGGCATTGCCCATCCAAATACTGTTGCAAAAAACACACATAATACTTCTCCTAAGTTACAAGAAAGCAAGAACATAATTGTCTTTTTAATATTGTTATAAATATTTCTTCCTTCTTCAATTGCATGAACTATTGTAGTAAAATTATCATCTGTTAAAATCATGTCACTAGCACCTTTAGAAACATCTGTTCCTGTAATTCCCATTGCAACACCGATATCAGCTGATTTTAGCGATGGTGCATCGTTTACTCCATCTCCAGTCATCGAAACAATATTTCCTTGCTTTTTAAACGCTCTTACAATTTTAACTTTATGTTCTGGAGAAACTCTCGCAAACACTCTATAATTATTGATTTCTTTCGCAAATTTTTCATCTGGAATCGAGTCAATTTCTGAACCTGTCAAACTTTGACTAATATCTGTCGCAATTCCTAATTCTTTAGCAATCGCAACTGCTGTATTTTTATGATCTCCTGTAATCATAATTGGTGTTATTCCAGCTCTTTTAGCTTCTTCTATTGAACCTTTTACTTCTATTCTAGGCGGATCAATCATTCCAACTATACCAACAACAACTAAATCTTTTTCCATTTCTTCAGGAGCAATTTCTGTATCAACATCTTTAAAAGCAACTCCTAGCACTCTTAAAGCATCATCTGACATATTTTCAGCCACTTTCAATATTTTCGCTTTAGCTTCATCAGTTATTGGCAAAATTTCTCCATTTACTAAAATTCTATTCGATCTCATCAAAATATTGTCAATCGCACCTTTTGTATGTACTCTAAATTTATTACCTTCTTCATTTAATGTTGACATTAATTTTCTGTCAGAATCAAATGGATTTTCTCCAATCCTTTTTATATTCAGCATTCAATGTATTCTTTTCTAAATTAAATTTGTCACCTAATACTACCAATGCAACTTCTGTTGGATCTCCAATATCTTGTCCACCATCAATTGAAGCATCCGAACATAATACAAATGATCTAATTAATTCAGTTTCATCTACATTCGCTTTTTGATTTCTTTCATCTGAAATATCTTTTAAATTATCCAAAGTATAAGTTTTTACAACTGTCATTTTGTTTTGAGTTAATGTACCAGTTTTATCTGAACATATGATATTTACAGCTCCCAATGTTTCTACTGCTGGTAATTTCCTAACAATTGCATTTTTTCTAGACATGGATTTTACACCTAATGACAATACAATCGCTACAATCGCAACCAATCCTTCTGGAATTGCCGCAACTGCCAAACTTATTGAAGTCATAAACATTTCTACAACTTGTCTACCTTGTAACATTCCTACAACAAAAATAATTCCACAAATTGCCAAAGCTCCATAACCTAGAGTTTTTCCTAATTCCTCCAACTTAATTTGCAATGGTGTCAACATATTTTCATCTTCATCTAATATTTTTGCAATCTTACCAATTTCAGTATCCATCGCTGTTGCAACAACAACTCCTTCTCCTCTACCATAAATTGCTATTGTCGACATAAATGCCATATTTTCTTTATCTCCAACAGATATTTTTTCATCTGAAGTAATAAAGTCTGCATTTTTTTCACTTGGAACTGATTCTCCTGTTAATGATGACTCTTGAATTTGTAAATTAGCACTTTCAATAAGTCTAACGTCTGCTGGAATGTATCTTCCTGCATCAATTATTAAAATATCTCCTGGTACTAATTCTTCTGAATTAATTTCTATAACTTCACCATTTCTTCTAACTAAACTTTTTGGAGCAGTCATTTGTTGTAACGCTTCCAACGCCTTTTCAGCTTTTGACTCTTGAATAACTCCAACTAACGCATTAATTAAAACAACCGCTAAAATTATTAATGCATCAGGTATTCCTTCTGTCCCATGTGCAATAATATTAATTACAGCTGCACCAATCAATACATAAATTAATACGTCCTTTAATTGTGCTAAAAATAATTGCAATAAACTTTTTTTTGGTTTCCCTTTCAATTTATTTAAACCATATTTTTTTCAAGCCTCTTTTTTTGCTTCTTCCGTCGATAATCCTGTTTTAGAATTAACATTTAATTCTTTTTAAAAACAACCTCTTGTGATTTAGTAAACCACATTGACTCCACCTCTTTCTTAAATTTTATATTTTTTTGGTATATTATACACTAAATTTGTATTTATTTCACTCTTTTTTTACAAAAGTTCTAAAAATCTACTGAAAAATATACTGTATTTCGCAAGATTTTTTTAACAGCTCTTTTAATTCTTCGTTTGAAAGCCATCACAAACCCAATAATTTCAAATATTAATAACACTGTCAATCCATTTTTTTATAAATCTTCTCGTATCTTCATAATTTTTTTAATTGTTTTTGGATTTTTTTCCCAGCTTCAATTAATTTTTTTCATTTTTTTCAAGATATTTAGGCTCCAAATTTTTCCTTTGTTCCTAAACTTTCTATATAATAGCTAGGATTTTTTTAAAATTCAGTTTTTTTCGCTCAAATAATTTTTTTCAATTGATCTTCTGTCATTCCCTTTTTGTACAAAAATCCTTGTCAACCACAAAATATCCCGCATATTCTTTCAATTTTTTTCTTTTAATATCAAATTAGACATATCTTCGTCATCCCAAAAAAATATGTAGCATCTTTCATTGTTTCCTCATAAGGAGCTATCCTTCCAACCCAAACTTCATTTATCCTAAGTAATTTATCTACATAACCGTACTCATTTCTTGTATAATAATTCTGTTTCGAACTATCAGAATAGCTATAATCTTTTCCAATCAATATAGCTTCAACATTTTTTTATTCACTTTTGAAAATTTATCTTCTAAATAGAAATTTTTCCGTCAAATTTAATCTATAATTTCTCGTTATTTTTTTAGAAAAAAATTAACAATCAAAAATCAACGTAACTATAATTGACAACAAATACAATAATTTCTTCATTTTTCTCCTTTTTCTGTATTTTTCTCCGTTTCTTTTTATTATTAAAAATTTTTTTATTCCTCATTAAAAAAAGTATTCATATTTGTATATCATATCATTTTTTTACAAAAATTGAAAGTCTTTCATTTAATATAACTATGCTTCTCATTTACTAACTCGTGTAATTTCATCAAAAAAATTACTTAGAAAAAAATTTTTTTAATTTTATCTAAATTTGAAGTTGAAATTCGATATTTTTGACTCCGTAGCTTTTTAGCTTGTAATATGCTGAATGAGAGTTGTAGGATGTATCAAAAATTACAATATCTGAATTTTTTTAATTTATCTGAGTTTCTAAAAAAACAGCTGTAGCATGAATAAATTCTATCTTAAATCCTTTTTTTCCTTCGCATATTTTTTTCAGCTTTTTCAATAACTTTTTTTGACTCCATCTACCACCAACTACTTTTTACATTCTGATTCGTCAAGTCTATCGTCTTTTTCTTCTGACAACTCTTTTTATATTCACATTTTCAACTACTTCAATATTCTCATCCTGTTCCATATTTTTCAATTTCTTTTTCAAGACTTTTTTTATCCGAATATTCAATTTTTTTCAATTTCTTTTTTTCTGTTTTTCAATAGTTTTCTCAGCCTCTTTATTCCTGTGTTTTCTCAAATCTTCCTTCAACTTTTTATTTTCTTCTTCAAGTTTATCACAAAGAGAATTTAAAAAAATTTATTTTTCTTGCTCAATTCCCTCAATGTCTGTAATTATCTCTTCTAAATCCCTTTCTTTTTCACTAAACTTATACGAATTTATATTAAAAAAACTCAAATCCTCTCTTAAAAATTTTTTTCTCATCAAAAAAATATTCCTTCATTTTTTTCATCAAAAAAACTGATAAATTCTGCTGAAACATTAAATTTTTCTACCTTCTTCATCAAATTCCAAACCATATTTTTTTGAGATAATTTTTTTCCAAATTTCTCTTCTTAACATTTTTATATTTTGCACTTATACTTTCTTGAAATTCCTTCTCAAAAATCCTCACTTTTCCAGTTCTTCCACAGCTTCTTTCAAAAAAATGTCTCTTTCTCCAATACTTCCTGCTTATTCTCTTCCAATTTCTCAATATATTTAAAATATTCTTCCTTAAAAAAATCCAAAAAAATTCAACCAGTTTATTCGTACTTAAAAACATACATTATCATTTGCTCTGGATTCAATCCTCTTCCGTTTACCCTTAAAATTTTATCCCTCTGAAATTCCCTCAAATAGTCTTCTTTCACAAAAATTCAAACATTTCTTTTCAACATAAGAATTATTTGTTTCTATAATTTTTTTCTCAAAAAAATCTTTTGTTTGTCTCATCAATTTTTCCCAATAACATCAATTTCTCTCTCAAAAAAATTGAATTTTCATTCAATTTTTTTTCCCAAATTTCTTTTCTAACAAATCATTATTAAAATTATCAATCACTAAATCAAAAAAATATTTTTTTATTTATCGATTTTAATTCTTCAATTAGTAACACAACTTTTTCATTCTTTTTTTGCCAATTTTATTCATCTCCGATCATCAATAATATGGCACAATATCAAAGAATTGTGTCACATTTTATTTTTTTCTGTAACATATTTTATAAATTTTTTTGAATATTTTTTTGTGCTGGAATATTGTTCGCAGCTAATAATTCTGGATGCCACTGTAATCCAACAATCAAATTATCGTCACAATCTTTTTGAATACCTTCAATAGCTCCATCTGGACTTTGCGCAATCACTCTAAATCCAGGTGCCACATCCTTCAAAAGTTGATGATGGAAACTATTTATTAGTCCTGTTTCTTCTCCATCAAAAATATCTCCTAAAAAACTGTTCTTATCAATTTTTACAGAATGAGATAAATCATCTGATTTAGTTTTTTGAAAATGTTGAATGAAGACATCTTTTGCATAAGAAACGTCTTGGTACAATGTCCCACCATTTACAACATTCAAAATTTGAACTCCACGACAGATTCCTAAAATAGGTTTCCCTTTCTTTTGAGCTTCACTTATCAATAATGAATCAAATTTATCTCTTTCAAGAAATGTAGCTTCTAATTTTTGCATAGGTTCTTCATTATAGCAAATTGGAGATACATCGTGTCCTCCTGACATAATTAAAGCATCAATTGCATCAACAGCTCCTCTAATAACATCCTCATCTGCATTAATTGTGATGATGAAAGGAATTCCTCCAGCAGCAATCACTGCTTCCACATAATTGTTTCCTACACAAGCTCTTCTATGTCCTGCAAATAATCCTTTTTCTGAAATGTGTACACTTCCTGAAATTCCAATTATAGGTTTTTTACTCATTTTCTTATCCTCCTTCAAACTAAAGTACTCACAAAGATATTTAATCACATTTTGTTTGTATAGTCAATTAATTTCATTTAACTAATAATTTTAACGCTCTACTCCAGACTCAACATCATCGTCTTTAACCTTTCCAAAATCATTCGGATACAATTTTTTTCTAAAAATTTCATCTGTTTTTCCATTATCGCTATTCAATACTTCAGGAAAAAAATAATTTTATTTGTATCTTTATCTACAAATACAGCTCTTTTTCAATTTTGTATCGTATGCAATACAAACGTCTGTATCATCACATATCATATTTTTTTATTTTTCACTGCATCTACTGAAAAATGTTGGTTTATCAGTCTTCTCTCCTGTTTCAAAAATCATTATAATATACAACTTTATATTTTTTTGATCTGACATTTTTTTCTATTTTTTTAAAGTTGTATCTTCAGTACTTATTTCCCTATTTAACAATTTTTTTCCTCATAAAATTTTCCATCATTTGTAAATGGTAAATCATATCCTAATGCAAAACTACTCAAAACTTCCTAAAAAAACATACTCAATATTAATATTTTTTTCATAAACTCACGTTCTCCTTTTTTTCCTTTTTCACATTTTTAAATTATACCAAAAATTTTCACTGTATAGCTATTTATTTTTTTGTTTATCATTTTTTTAATTTTATAGTATAATATTTTTTTGTAACATTTTATAAATTTTAATGAAAAGAGGGGATTTATAGTGAAAAATAATTCATTTAGCTGATTTACATATTGGAAAAAGAGTCAATGAATTTTCGATGATTGACGACCAAAAAAATATTTTAAATCAAATTTTAGAAATTATTGATAAGGAGAAGCCTGATGCGGTAATAATTGCAGGGGATGTTTATGATAAGCAAGTTCCATCTATTGAAGCAGTGGAATTGTTGGATAGCTTTATATCGGATATTTCTAAGCGAAAGACGACTACTTTTATAATTAGTGGAAATCATGATTCTGCTGAAAGATTGGCTTTTGGTTCAAGTCTTATGGCAATGGGAAAAATTTATATTTCACCAGTTTATAATGGAAAAATTTCAAAATACACTCTAAAGAATGATTTTGGAAGTGCTAATTTTTATCTTTTGCCATTTGTGAAACCTAATTATGTTAAACGATTTTTCCCAGATGAAAAAATTGAATCCTATACTGATGCAATAAAGGTTGTTGTCGATAATTTAAAACTTGACACTTCTGAAATAAATATTTTGATTGCACATCAGTTTGTGACTGGGGCGAGTCGAACTGAATCTGAAGAAATTAGTGTTGGAGGGCTTGATAATGTTGATGCTTCTGTTTTTGATGATTTTGATTATGTTGCACTTGGACATATTCATAAACCGCAAAAAATTGGTACAGAGAGAATTCGTTATTGTGGGACACCTTTAAAATACTCATTTTCTGAAGTTAATGATACAAAATCTGTTTCAATAATAGAAATTAACTCAAAAGAGGATTTTAATTTACGTACGATTCCTCTTATTCCTAAAAGGGATATGCGTAAAATAAGGGGGACTTACGAAGAATTAATTACAAAAACTAGCTATGAAAATACTAATACTGACGATTACATTCATGTTACTTTGACTGATGAATTTAATGTGGTTGATGCGATACAAAAATTGCGAGTTATTTACAAAAAAATATTATGAAATTAGAATATGATAACATGCGAACTCGTGAATCTAGAAAAAAATAAATTTAGACGACATGGTTATCGAAAAATAAAAAATCCATTAGAAATTTTTCAGAATTCTATAAATTGCAAAAATAATCAAGAAATGGACGATGAGCAAAAAGGAAATTATAAAAAAATAATGGAAGAAGTTTGGGAGGAAAAATAAATGAGACCTTTAAAATTAACTGTTTCTGGCTTTGGGCCTTACGCTAAAAAAAGCAAGTATTCGATTTAGAAAAAAATTGGGAAATTATGGTATTTATTTAATTACAGGAGATACTGGTGCTGGAAAAAAACTACTATTTTTGATGCGATAAACTTTGCACTTTTTGGAGAGGCTAGTGGTAAAGATCGTGATGGAAAAAAATGCTACGTTCAAAAATATGCTGATTTGTCTACTGAAACTTTTGTTGAATTGGAATTTCTTTACAGAGATAAAAAAATATGTAATTAGAAGAAATCCTGAATACGAAAGATTTGCGAAAAAGAGGAAAAAAATCCAACTACAAAAACAAGCTGCAAACGCCACTTTAATCTTACCAGATGGAAAAAAATAATAGACAAGAGTGAAAAAAATGTGAATAAAAAAAGTTGAAGAAATTTTTAGGAATTACTCAAAAAAACAATTTAAGCAAATTTGTATGATTGCTCAAGGTGATTTTATGAAAATTTTACTTGCAGACACAAAAAGAGCGAAGCCAAACCTTTAGAAAAAAATTTTTTTAATACTGAAAAAAATATGAATCTTTTTGAAAAAAACTTGATGAATTAAATGATAAATATAAAAAAATCAATATAATTCTCTAACAGATAAATTGAGCAGTTCTAAAGAAAATATCTCATTTGATGAAAAATGAAGAGTTTTTTTAGAAAAAAATTTCCAGACTATGAAAAATAGGATTAAGACTGATTTTCAAGAGTTTCTACAAGAAGTTATTGATTTTCAGAAAAAGAAAAAAATGATATTTATTCTCGTGAAAATGATGAAATTCAAGCAAAAAAAGAAAAAAATTTATTAGCTTTGAATGAAGCACAAGAAGTTGAAAAATAAAAAAATTACAGTTAGATCAAAAAAATAACGAATTTGAAATTGTAAATAAAGATGTTAAAATTTATAAAGATTTGATTTTTACTTCATCCAGAACTACAAAAAAATCAATTAAGAATAATACCGATAAAATCAGCTCTATTGAAAAAAAGATTTAGAGATTTATGAAAAAAATTTCTAATCTAAAAAAAGAAAAATTTCTGAAGAAAATGATTCACTTGAAATAAAAAAATTTCTGAAAAAGATGGATTTAGAAACTCAAAAAAATGAACAATCTTTATTATTAAACAAAAAAATAAAAAGCGATAAAGAAAAACTTGAAAAAAATTCTAATATAAAAATTACAAGAATTCATTTATGAGAAAAAAATAATTTAGAATTAAAAATTTAAAGAATTAGCAACTTTTTAAAAAAATTATATTTCTGATTATAATTCTAAAAAAACAGTGAGTTGGAAAAAAATTAATGAAACAATTATAACATTTGATTTTGACATTAATTCATTAAAAAAATGAAATTGGTTGTCTGGAAAAGAATATTGAAAAATAAAAAAATAATCAACTGTTAACTTTTAATGATATTCAAAAAAATGAAAACGAACTAGAAATTGAAAAAAATTAATTATAATTCTAAAATTAAAAGTATAAACTCTTATAAAGATTTATATTCTGAAATAAAAAAATTTGAATGTAGAATTAGAAAATGAACAAAAAAATATACTGAAATTTATGAAAAAAATATGACCAGAAAGATTCTCTTGCTAAAAAAATGAGAAAAAAATTATAACGATAATCAAGCTGGTATTCTAGCTCAACAATTAGTCGAAGGAGAAAAAAATGTCCAGTTTGCGGTTCAACATCGCATCCACACCCAGCTAAAAATACTTTCAGAAGAAGATATTTTTGAATCTTGATAAAGATGAAATTGAAAAAAATAGAAAAATGAGGCTTTATCTCTTTCTAATGATGTAAAAATCTCAAAGTGAAATTTGTTCTGGGATAAAAGGAAAACTTGAAGATAGAAAAAAATCTTTTGAAAAAAAGTATTAAATAATGAAAAAAATTGAATTTGAAAATGCAGAAAATTGGATTGAAGAACAAAGCTTTATTTTTTTAGAAAAATAAATTAATTGAAATTGAAAAATTTGATAGATAAAGAAAATAATAGAAAAAAATTGAGAAGGAAACAATTGAAAAGGAAATTCAATCGTTGAATAAAGAATTAAAGATTAAAAAAACGAGAAGTTAAATTCACTTGATAGCGATAAAAAAACGCTCGAAAAATCAGAAGATTAAGTTAGAGGAAAAATATTAAAAATTATTTCTAAATCGATTTCTGAAAAATAGTAATTTGGTTTCTGATTCTCAATTGAAAAAAATGAGGAGCTAAATTCTACTAATAATTTGAAAAAAATTGGATTGATTCTATTGAGAAATTGGTGAATACTAAGGAACAGAATTTGTCTGAACAATTAGATTTGGTTGATAGAAATATTGAATCTGAAGAAACAAATGTTAATCATATTTAAAAAAATTGGAAGAAGAATTTCCAAAAAAATTGAAGAAAAAAACTTAATGAAATTTCGAGTTTTATTAAGGAAAATGAATCTGAACAAGTTGCAATTAAAAACACGATTGAATCTTTTTAAATAAGGATTTAACTGAAATGAATGATTCTCTATCATTAGAATTTAAAGATGAAACTGTTTCTTTGACAAAAAAATTAATGAGCTAAAAAAATAATATTTTAAAAAAACTGAAAAATAAAAATCAATAGTGAAAAAGGAAATTTTTAAATAATTTGCAAATAAAATTAGCAAGTCTTGAAGGAGAAATTTCAAATTTAAAATTGGATATTCAAAATCGTTCTTTTAAAGATAAAAAAACGAACTTTTAGAGCAACAGAAAGAAATTGATTTGAAATCGAAAGAACATAAAGAAAAAAATTTGATAAGAATAAGTTTAATTTGATTGCTAACGAAAAAAATTATTAAACGAAATTGGAAAAACAATCTAAAAAAATTATTTGAAATAAGAAAAAAATATGACTCAATACAGGCTCTTTCAGCGACTACAAAAGGTACAATTAGCGGAAAAGATAAAATTACTTTTGAAACTTATATTCAAATGAAGTATTTTGAAAGGGTTATCGCTAGAGCTAATTTGCGGTTTATGATTATGTCGAATGCTCAATATGAGTTAAAAAGAGAAGAAGAAGCTAAAGATGCAAAATCAAAAAGTGGCTTAGAACTAGAAATCATCGACCACTACAACAATACAACTCGGAATGTTAGAACGCTTTCTGGTGGTGAATCATTCATGGCTTCTCTGTCACTTGCTCTAGGATTTTCTGATGAAATTCAATCAACGTCAGGAGGAATACAACTTGATACAATGTTTATTGATGAAGGATTCGGTACACTTGACGAAGATACTTTAAAAACAGCAATTGACGCACTTATAAAATTGTCTGATGAAAATAAACTTATTGGTATTATTTCTCACGTTGAAGAGTTAAAAAATCGTATTGATAAGCAAATTATTGTAACAAAATCTACTGACGGGACTAGTACTGCGAATATTGTTGGCTAATTTAAATTAATTTAAAATTTAACTGAAATAAAAAAACTATCTTGTAAAATAACTTTCACAAGATAGTTTTAATTTATATTATATTCTATCAAATATTAAACCATTCCATTTATTACTTTTTTTCTGCTAGATTTCTTGCATGATCTCCTACTCTAGTGAAATGTAATAATAAATCTGTGTACAACAATCCTGATTTTATTTCACATTCTTGTGCACTCAATCTTTTTTTGATGTTTTTTTCTTATTTCTTTATCTTTTTGTGTATAATTTATTATGTAAATCTAACACTTCAATTGCTTTTTTTCTTTGTTAGAATCTTTTACTGCTTCGATTGAAAGTTCTATCATTTTAACTATAATTTTTAGTTAATGTATCCACTTCTTCATAAACTAAATTAGAGAATTTTTAAACTTTTTTTTCATTCCTAAATTAACTTCTCGAATTATTCCAGCTGCGTGATCTCCGATTCTTTCGATATCTCTACACATATCTAAATAAGCTGTAACATCTTCTCCGTCTTTATCATTAAGATTTTCTCTCAATATTCCTGTCAAGTATTTTTGTAATTTCTTGATCAATGTAATTTATAACTTCTTCTTTTTCTTCTACTTCTTTAGCGTATTTTTTTCCTCTCTTGTATTGAAAAAAATTCTACTGATTCTTTTATATTTTCCAATGAGAAATTAGTCATTTCAATCAATTCTAATTTTACTTGTCCCAACGCAATACTTGGTGTTCCCATCAACATTGGGTCTAAATATTTAACTGTGTAGACATCTTTTTCCACTTCTTTTTTCTCTTTAATCAACTTAACAACAATGTATTCCAAAGCTCCAATGAATGGGAATAATAAAACTGTCGTAACTGCATTAAATGTACCATGAGAAAATGCTATTGTCATTTTAGGATTTAGATGCAAAAATTTTTGCATGAAGCCAATGAACGAAGAAAAAGGACTTAATAAAATTAAAAATATTAATGTTCCAATTACGTTAAACATTACATGTGAAGCTGCTAATCTTTTTGCTGACGTATTTGAACCAATTACTGCGATTATTGCTGTAATTGTTGTACCGATATTATCTCCAAATAAAACTGGTAATGCTCCTTTTAAATCAATCAATCCCTCTTGGTAAAGATTTTGTAAGATACTTATTGTTGCACTTGATGCTTGAACTAACATTGTAATTAATGTTCCAACGAATACTCCTAAAACTGGATTTTTACTTAAATTAACAGTCCATACTCTAAAATCTGGTAAATATTTTAATGGTTCCATCGCTCCAGACATTAGTGTTAATGCATAGAAAATTCCTCCAAATCCAAATAGAATACGACCAGCATTGTTAAGAGTTTTTACTTTTGTGAAGAATAATAACGCTGCTCCTAAAAATATTATCGGTAATGAAAAATGCGAAATGTTAAATCCAATTATGAACGATGTTATAGTTGTTCCTATATTCGCTCCCATTATTATTCCAATAGCTTGTCTTAAAGTTAATAATCCAGCACTTACTAATCCAATTGTAATAACTGTTGTTCCTGAACTTGATTGTATTAGCACTGTTACAAATATTCCAACTAAAACTCCCAAAAATGGAGAAGTTGTATATTTGTCTAAGATATATTTCAATCTATCTCCTGCTGCTAATTGCAATCCATCTCCCATATACTTTATACAGAATAAAAACATTCCTAGTCCACCTAAGAAACTAAAAATAATTTGTTGCCAGTTAAGCGTGTTCAATGATGTCGCTGCACCCATTTTTTCTCTCCTATCTATTTTTTTATTGTAAACTATAAGTTTATATATTTTAATATCTCTTGTAGACATTCAAAATTAAATATACTCACTTCAGTACTTTCTAATAGTATACTATAATTTAAAAAAATATCAAGCATTTTTATTTTATTATATATTTTTTTATATTTTTTTATCTGATAGGTTTTTTTTCGCTGTTAATTCCCATTTATTTATATCTTTACCTAATTTAGCTGCATCATATCCTATGTAAACATTTTTTTAATCTTTTGTTTACTGGATAAATTACATATTTGTAAGTTAATGGTACTACAACCGCTTGATCGATGTAGTATTCTTGCCATCTTTTATATGCTTCAGCTTTATAATTAGGATTTGTTAAAGTTTTTGGACTTACAACATCAGCCATTAATCTTTCATTTTCTTCAGTAACATATCTCGAATAATTAAATTGAGCATCTTTACCAGCTGTACTACTTGGAATTAAGCTACTTCCAACTCCCCATGCCGCAAAAAATACGTCTATATCCTTGTCATCCGCCCCTAATTTATCATAAAAAGTATTTAATTCTATTAATCGTCCAGTTGTTAAAACTACTTTTAATCCAATGTCTTTCCAGTTTTGGATATAAAATTGAGCTAGAGGTTCGGCGATGTCTCCACCTGACATTGAAGCCATTTTTATTACAAAAGGTTTACCATTTTTATCTTCTCTGTATCCATCTCCATTAATGTCCTTGTAACCTGCTTCATCTAATAATTCTTTAGCTTTTTTTGGATCATAAGGATATCCTTTTAAGCCTTTTGGAAAATATTTAGTCATTACTGGCGGAACCATTGAAGTTGCACGTTCTCTTATTCCTGAATAGAATGTTTGAACCATTTGGTCTATATTTAATCCGTATGCCATTGCTTGACGTAATTTTTTGTCTCCCATTTTTGCTTTTGGATCAGTAATATTAATACCTTTATTTTTATCAAAATGTCCTAATTTGAATCCTAAATAAGAGTAGTATAAATCTTGTCTTCCTAAAATTTCTGTATTTTTCAAGTCTTTTAGTGAATCATACAAATCTCCAGGCATAAACATTACATAATCGTATCTACCTGTTTTCAATGCTGCAATTATTGATTGTTGATTTATTACTTCCAATACTACTTTTTCAATTTTGGGTTTTCCTTTGAAATAATAAGGGTTTGCTTTAAATTGAATACTTTCTCCTTGAATCATTTTTGTAGGAACATAAGGCCCTAATGTTACGATATTCGTTCTTATCTTTGGTGAAGAAACTAAGTCTTTTATTGGAACATCTTTTAGATAATGTTTTGGCAAGGCAGTTGCTATTATTCCATTTCCTAAAGTATAAACGCTGAATCCCATTTCTGTGAACGAGATTTCTACTGTTTTATCATTAATTTTTTTAATTCCAGAAATTGTTTTTGCTTTTCCGTTATGATAATCTTCTATCCCAACGATTTTTTTAGCTTCGGTATCGTATCGCACACCTGTGTAATCTTTACTTCCTACCACTTCATAAGGATAAATGATATCTTCAGCCACTAACGGTTGACCGTCACTCCATTTGACACCATCTTTTATTTTAATTGTTACTTTTTGGCGTTTGCATCTACATCCATTGTTGCTAGTCCTGTATTAATTACTTCGAAATTTTCATCTACATCAAATATCGTATTACTCATAAATGTATTGTTAACTTCACTATCATATCCATCTGTTGATAATGTTTCTTCAAAAATTCCAACTAACGGAGCATCCTTTACTATTGCGACTCTTAAAGGAGATCCGTCAACTGCAGGAGCGTTATTTTTTGTTTCCAGTGAAAAATTCACTTTTTCAACTTTTTCTCCAATACGCTCACTTCTCTTTTTTCCAGGACTGCAAGCTGATAAAATTACTAACAAAATCATTAACAATCCCAAATATTTTACATTTTTCATTTTATTCCATTCCTTTCGCTACAAACTATCCTAATCTTTGTCGTGCATCTGCTGCTCTCTTCAAAGCTTGTCCGATATAGTTTATACACAACATCATTACTAATATTAAAATTGAAGCTGGAAGCCATATCCACAGCTTAGTTGATAAAACTTCTGGATCTGTCGCATAACCAACTAATGTCCCCAAACTCGGTGTTGTTGGCGGTAACCCAAATCCCAAAAAGCTCAATCCTGTTTCAATCCCAATATTTCCCGCAAATTCTAACGTTAAATTTACAATTATTAATGAACTCAAATTTGGCAAAATTTCTCTAAAAATTATTTTGAAATCACTTGTACCCATTGTCTTTGAAGCATTTACATAATCTTTTCTGCTTTCAGTTAATGCTTTACTTCTGATAAGTCTTGCAATTCCTGTCCAATAGAAACAGCTCATTATTATAATAAATGAGAAAATACTATATTTTGGAACAATTGTTATAAATACAATTATTAGCATCAAAGTAGGTAAAATAGTTATAAAATCAATTATTCTCATTATTACATTGTCAACTTGACCACCGTAATATCCTGAAACTAATCCTATCACAATCCCAATTCCAGAAGTTATCAAAGTAATCGTAAACCCAATGATTATCGAATTTCTTGCTCCAATCACTAATTGCCCTAAAATATCTCTTCCACCTGAATCTGAACCTAGCCAAAATCCTTCCATTGGTTTTGAATATTTATCTAATAAACTTATTTTCATAACTTCTTCTTGATTAGTAAGTGCTGCTCCAATAAAAATTACTAAAAATAATATCGCCAACACATATACTGAAATCAAAGCCAACTTATCTTTTTTTATTTCTCTTACAATTACATTAAATCCTGATGGCTTTTCATGCTTTTTCATCTCTGCTTTTTCATTTAATTTTTTCATAAACACCACCTATTCTATTCTTATTCTCGGATCAACTATACTCAAAATAATATCAGAAAGTAAACTTCCAACCAATGTCAAAAATCCGTAAAGTAAAATTAATGCCGTAACGACACTATAATCTCTCGTTGTTATTGACGATATAAATAATCGCCCCATTCCAGGATAATTAAAAATCAATTCAATAAACACTGAACCACTTAACAATCCAGTTATTGTATATCCAAAAAATGCCGCTATTGGTAAAATCGAATTTCTAAATATATGTCTTGAATAAACTTTATTTTCTGGCACACCTTTACTTCTCGCTGTTTTCACATATTCCAAACCTTTTGCATCAATTACTTCATTTCTCAAATATTGAATTGTTCCTGTTGTTGCAAGTAAAGCATAAGTAATCGCTGGTAATATAATATGATGTATTCTATCTAAAAAATACTCAAATGTATTCGGTTCAAGTCCAATAGTTACAGATCCTGTTGTTGGGAACCATCCTAATGTGTATCCAAAAAACCATAACATAATAAGTGAGAAAATAAATGTCGGTATCGCATAACTCACATAATTATAAAATGTTACAACCTTATCTAATTTAGAGTTTTGATATCTTCCAGCCCACATTCCTAACGGAATTGCAATACAATAAGTTAAAATCACACTTACAAGCGATAAAATAAACGTATTATTCGCCCTTTGCCCTATCAATGTTTTTACTGGAATTTTATACGCATAACTCATTCCAAAATTTCCATGAAAAGCATTTTTCATCCATCTTAGATATTGAATATGCCAAGGATCATACAATCCAGCTTGTCTTTTTAATGCTTCCAAAGCTGCTGGATCAGTTTGAGGTGTTATCAACCCTGTGAATGGATCCCCTGGCATCAATTTTGCTAGTATAAATATTATTATGCTCAGTATAAATAATTGGGGTATCATAATAAGAACCCTTCTAAGCACCGTTTTCCACATAAACTATTTCGCCCCTTTCTTTTTACCATCTAATGCCACAAAATGTGTTTCTGTCAACGATTTCAAATCATAAACTCTTCCATTTTCATCATAATAGTTTGATTCATTTTCCTTATATTCCTTCTCAATCGCTAACCTATTTAATTTTTTCTCTTTCCTATTTCGAGGATTAACTTCTGGAATCGCCGCTATCAAACGTTTTGTGTAAATATGTTGCGGATTTCCATAAATATCTTTTTTCAATCCTTTTTCAACAAATCTTCCTTTATACATTATGAAAATTTCATCACACATATGTTTAATAACTCCCAAATCATGAGAAATAAATAAATAACTCATTCCAAATTGTTTTTGAATTTCCTTCATGTAATTTAATACTTGAGCTTGAACTGATAAATCTAACGCCGAAACAGGCTCATCTGCAATAATCAATTTCGGCTTAGTCGCAACTGATCTAGCAATTCCAATTCTTTGACGCTGTCCTCCAGAAAATTCATGCGGATACTTATACAACGAATCATCCGATAATCCAACAATTTCCAACAATTCCGAAGCCCGTCTTTTCTCTTCTTCATACGATAAATTCTCAAAATTCTTCAAAGGCTCTGTAATTATTTCGATAATTCTTTTTTTTGGATTCAGACTCGACAATGAATCTTGAAATATCATCTGAATATCCTTATTATAATTCAAATTTTTTTATCTCTCATTTTTTTATGATTTATTTCTTTTCCTTCATAAAAAAATCTTTCCACTTCGTATTTTTTTCAAGTCCAATTATCGCTTTTTCCTATAGTAGATTTTTCCTGATCCTGATTCACCAACCAGACCATAACTTTTTCCTTTTTTTCTATTAACATATCTACTCCATCAACTGCGTAAACATAATCAATTATTTTGTTAAAAAAATCCACCACGGATAGGATAATGAACTTTTTAAATTTTTTTCACTTCTAAAAAAACTCATATTTCCTCCTTAATAAATATATAATCTCCCATTCCTCTACTCTTCAAGAAAATGAAAATTTTTCCAGCAAGTACATCTTACAAAATGTTCTTTTTCAATTTCACGTAATTGTGGATTATTTTCGTGTTCTTTTTTATCAATCCAAGGAATTCTGTTTGAAAATCTACATCCGTTTCTATCTAGATTTTTCAATGATGGAACAGTTCCTTTTATTGTGTATAATTCGTCTGTTTCTGTGTCTATTTGAGGGATTGATTTTAATAATGATCTTGTGTATGGATGTTTTGGATTTTCAAATAGTTCATTGACAGATGCTATTTCGACAATTTCTCCAGCATACATAACTGCTACTCTGTCAGCCATTTCAGCTACAACTCCTAAATCGTGTGTTATCAAAATTATTCCAGCGTGTATTTCATCTTGAATTGATTTTAATAAATCTAAAATTTGTGCTTGAATTGTTACGTCTAGTGCTGTTGTTGGTTCGTCAGCAATTATAACGTTTGGTTTACAAGCTAAAGCAAGTGCAATCATAACCCTTTGTCGCATTCCCCCAGATAATTCGTGAGGAAATTGTCTTGCAATTCTTTTGTAATTTTGTATTCCCACTTGTTGTAATAGTTCGTAAACTCTGTTTTTTCGCTCATTTTGATTTAATTTTGTGTGATAAATAAGTCCCTCTTCGATTTGTGCTTCTATTCTCATTAACGGATTTAAAGCTGATAACGGATCCTGAAATATCATTCCAATCTCGCTACCCCTTATTTCGTTATATTCCTCTTCACTCAATTCCAACAAATTTTTATCTTTGTAAATTATTTCCCCCGATAATTTCGTATTCAACGGATTATGCAATCCCATAATTGAAGTCGCCAATGTACTTTTCCCACAACCAGATTCCCCAACTATCGCTAGAATTTCATTCTTTTTTTCAATTTCAAGTTTACATTATCGACAGCCTTATAATAATCATCATTAATACGAAAAATTTACATCTAAATTTTTTTAATTTCAACCAAAGTATTATTTTCCAATGATTTCTATCTCCTTTCTGAATTTATTCATAATTTGTACTATTTTTAATTTTCTACAAACTTATGTCATAATTATGCAAAGTTTATAGTAAGAAAAAAAGACATTTCATTCCTTTTCCTATCTAAAAATATCTATAAATAAATTTTATAAATTTATTTGCCTTTATAGTATTAATTATATAAAAATTTTTAAAAATTTTTTTCAATCTTTTTAATATTTTTTTAATTTATTTTTTTATTTCAAAGTATTTCTGATTACATAAAATAAAAAGTTCCCTCTCCAAAAAAATTTGAAGAGAGAACTTCTTAAATTTATAAATTGTTTTATTCAAAAAAATGATTAGTAAATCGCTCTAAATCCAATTCCACCTCTTACATTTTCGCCTTTTGTATCATAACCTGCATTTACTGTTACACCAAATCTTGTATTTTCAATTCCAAGGTTCAAGTCAACTTTTCCATTTCCTCTTCTGTCGTCTTTTTCTCCTCTAATATTGAACCAATCTGCTGTTGTGTAACGAACTCTTGCTTGGTTATTTACATCTCCAACTTGTCCTAATTCATTTTCATACGCAAGTCCTAATTTAGCTGTGAATGTAGTTCTTACTGCCATTGGTTGTTTGTATTTGAATTCCACTCCGACTTCAGGTTTTATTGAATAATAATCGTTTCCTTTTACTTCTAAACGAACTTGTCCTGAATCTTCTTTGATTCCATTAAATCTTCCGTATTCTAATTTCAAGTTTCCATATGGTGAAAGGCTTGTTCTTTCACTCAATCTAATATTTTTTCTAAGTTCATTTTTCAATCCAACTCCGTAAGAATAATAATCAGATTTCGCCTCAAAAATATCATCTACAACAAGGAATTTTCTATTCATTTCAGCATTTCCAATAAATCCTTCTGCTGCTACAGTCCAATTCCATTCGTTATTATGGTTATCATATCCAAGTGGCATTGACTTAAATACTCCAGCTTTAATCATATTTTGTTCTTCTTTTGATTTTCCTATATCGCTGAAATCAAATTTATTTCTAATTGCTCCTGCATACCATCCAGTAGATTCTCCTAATTTTACAGTTTCATCTTCATGTAAGTATGCAAATCCATACGTATCATTTCTATAATCAATAATTCCAGCTGTATCAGTTTTGTACTCACCTTTCATTCCAAACACTTTTATCTTGTTAGATTGTTTAGATTTAGTATCCCATTCATCTCTTAAATATCTAAACTCTTTATTCAACATATTTCCTGTTTCAAAAATTCTTTGTTGAACATTAGCATATTGGTGTCCCATCATTTCATCATAGGCTTGTACTAATAACGCTTCTTCACTATTTCCAATTGTATTCAATTTGTTGAATACTTCTTTTTCTCTTGAATCTAGTGCATTCTTGTCGTATCTTTGTTCCAATCCATCAGTAAAATTGTACTCGTTAGATTTTCTCGCTACAAAAGCTGTATAAGGAATTTTTGTCATAAGAACACGAGTAATTTGCTGAGTAGACGGATCTACTTCAGGTGTTGCCATCCAAGTCAATGATGCAGAATAAGGTGTAAAGTTAAATATTCCTGCATTTATTTGATTCAAGAACGGTTGTAATATTTGTTTTCCAATTATTACATCTTTTGCATTTGTAAGTACTGAAAATTCTGTTCCTATTAATAAATCACTGTCAATTCCAATGTTTGTTGCTCCATTTACGTTAATTGGTCTTGTTCTTCCTAAAGTATCTACGTAAACTCCAAAGTTTGATAACGCAAAGTTAGTAGTTTGTGGTGCATAATTGAATGTTTGAACTTGGCTATCGTTCAATACTACTCCATTTCTTTGGATTGCTAATCTTCCATTTGGTAATTGAATAATTCCTACTCCAGCAAGAGTTTTACTAGGGTCTTTTGGTGCATAGTAATCATTTGCTCCGTTTGTAGAAGTTATTGTTCCAACTCCACCATTTAATGCTGGTAACACATTTGCAGGTGTTGCATCAGTTCCAATTGGTAAGTTTCCACTAACTCCTTGAGAATCTGCATCATATCTCACACCATAAGATCTTAAACCACTAATATTTATTTCTCCATAATTTTTAATGATTGATTTATTTGCTGCAGTTCCTTTAATTAACACACCATAACTGCTATCCGCATCAATATCAATTTTCCCATAATTTTCCAATGTACTTCCATTTAATACAGCAACTCCAACAAGTCCTTGAACATTATTATTTCCATGGTATGAACCAACTGTTGTGATATTTCCTGTATTTACAAATTTTGCTCCGTTATTTACAAATACTCCCATCATTGTTTGAATTTTATCAGTTGCTGTTGCACTTGATGGATCTAAGTAAATATTTCCAGAGTTTCTAAGTGTTGTTCCTCTGTCATCTCCATACATTCCTATGCTTAAGTGTCCTGACACGTAGATATCTCTATCATTTGAAATGCTAGCTCCATTAATTGCTGCCATTCCTATTCCATAAACAATGTTATTTGGATCAGAGTTATCTGTTTTTCCAACTTTTATTACTCCTCTATTTACTGCATTTGAAGCTCCTGTCACAAGAATTCCTTGGTTTCCAATTCCATTCGACAAGTCAATCATTCCATTGTTTACAATGTTCGCTCCATCTTTTCCATAAATCGCAATAATCTTATCGTTAGTTCCAGATGTCATTGACGCATTATTTGTAACATTAGAGGCCCCTTCTGTGTAAATAAATGTTGATTCTTTTCCTAAAGTTATATTTGACGAAGCCGAATTTGAATAAACATTTGTTTTACCAATTCCTGGATTAGCTAAAATCACACCATAAGATTTATCTCCAACATTGAAGTTTGTTGTAGTGTCTGTAACATTTACTCCGCTTGATCCGTAAATTCCTACTGGTTCGCTATTTGGATCAGTAGCTGTATGGTTTGCAACATTAATTATTCCACCAACATTAGCAGTTCCACCTTTTTTGTAAATACCAATCGCTTTATCTGCAACGTTAATTACTGAACTTCCAGTTGTCTCTACATTTCCATTCTCACTCAATGAATAAATTCCAAATGAAGACTCTCCAACATTTATTGTTCCACTATTCTTAACATTTGTTTTCGAACCATTTTGTGCATAAATTCCTACTGTTGAATCATTTTTCACAGAAGTCGTTGTTTTATCAACATTTATTGTTCCGCTATTTTCAAATGTTTGTTCCGATGTTCCTTCTAAATATGCCGCAATTGAACGCTCTCCAGTAATATCAATGTTTCCAGTATTTACAATATTTTTTGCACTTCCTGAATTATTTCTTGAGAAAATTCCAATTGAATCATCATCACTAAATTGCATATTCGCTTTATTCGTAACATCTGAATTTATTGCAACAATTCCTTTTGCTTTGTTAGCCGTTCCAGTAATATTTTTACCATCTATTGTAGCCTTTGAATTTTCTACATAAATTCCAGTAGAACCACTATTTAAAGTCATATTATTCCATCCGCTAAAAGTCGAATTTCCAGTCATGTAAACTCCAGTTCCATTCGCAGACACAACAATATCGTTATTATTCATGTTCGCCTTACTGTTAATAATGTACAACATTGGCTCTGAAGATGTTGTCAATGTTCCTGTATTATTATAATTCAATACCGAACCATTTTCTAAGTACGCCAAACTTCCATTATTTGTAAAGTTATAATTTCCACCATTTACAGTCAAGTTAGAATCATTTCCATACAATGCAAACCCTTTATTTCCAACTGTTATATTTCCTGTAGTTGTCAAATTAGTTTTATTTGTTGCATAAATTCCCACAGAAGTCGAAGTAGCAACTCCACTCGCATTCAATATTGAATCTCCAACTGTGATATTTCCACTATTTACAACTGTTGCATTAGGATTATTTGTAGTTTCAGGTGCAATGTAAATTCCCGCTGAACCTTTTCCTAATGTGATATTTCCTGTATTTGCAACATCTATATTTTTAGCAGTTGATAATCCAGTCGTATTTTTTGCATAAATTCCAACAGATTTATCTCCACCAGTTATGCTTCCATTATTTTCAACTTTATCAAAATCAATCGCATAAATCGCTGATGATTCATCTCCAATTGTTATCTTAGAACTAGCAGTTGTCATGATTTTTCCTTCATTTTTAGTTCCAGCTACTGCATCACTATAAATTGATGTTGTATCATTGTAAACTCCATAAATTCCAGTAGATTTATTTCCTACAGCAATTTCATCTTTATTAATTCCTCTTGAAGAATCAAGATACATTGCAGTACTTGTAGTTGCATTTGATAAATCAATTTTCCCTTCATTTATAGCTTCGTAATTAACATCTCCTTTCCAAGATGTATGAGTTGGACTAGGATTTTTAATACCATCTGCCATAAGTCCAATAATTTTTTGTGTCCCAGATTTTGCTTCAACAGCAACTCCTGATTCTACTATTGTTTCTCCATTTATAACGTGTGAAATTATATTTCCACTATCTGCTGCTGCTTTTCCTGTTAAATTTGTTGAAATTATAGAACTTCCTTCAGTAACTCTCGTTCTTTCAACAGAATGTCCATTCGTATTCAATATAGCACTATTAGTAACATGAGCTCCTTTTTGTCCGTATACTCCTACTCCATCACCTTGGAAATTAATTGTTGTTGCTCCATCAATATTAACTGTAGAATTTGTAGTTACTATAGCTCCTACTCCATTTGAACCATTTAAATTAATTGTTGCACCAGTTACTGTCACTTTTGAAGGATTAGGTGTCCCACTTGTTCCATTATTTCCAACATAAATACCAGTTCCAGCATCTTTCCCATCTCCAATAGTTATAGTTCCATTAGCATAAGCAAGATTACTTCCATTTTCAGCAATCAATCCTACTCCATTTGCTCCAGTCGTAATAGCTGTTGAAATTGCTTTTGGTGTTGTTGAAGTTCCTTGACTATCTGTGTAAAGTCCTACTGCATAAAAATTACCGTCTGTGTTTCCTACTTTTATTCCACCAGTGTAGCTTGAAATGTCAGCACTAGAACCTTTCATTAATAGTCCGATTATTCCATTTCCAGTTGCTCCACTAGTAGTATAATCTAATTTTGAGCTACTTCCATCTAAAACTCCACCATCAAGATAGACACCAACTCCGTATCCTGTTACTTTACCAATGTTAGCTCCATTAATTTTACCAGTATCAGAGGTCCCTGTTCCTTTGATATAATAGGCAACTCTATTTTGATTTTGAGTTCCCAAATTAATATTTCCTGTAGTTGTATCAGATACAGTCGCTTTTTCTGTCAAGTAAACTGCTACTGAAGAATCTGCATCATTATTCAATGTAATATTTCCAACTTTTGCTATCATAGAATTTGGAGTATAAATTCCAACTGTATTTTTAGCTTTTAAGTTAATATTTCCTTCATTTTTTATAACTGAATCAGCTAAAGCAGAGGCATTGTTTGCAAACATTCCTGTTGATTTTTCAGATTCTACATTAATTATTCCTGTAGAAGCAGCATTTGTTAAATTAATTTTCTTTCCAGAAGTAGCAGAACCAAACATTCCTACTGAATTTTTAGCACTTTGTTTTAATGTAATTTCTCCTGCATTTTCTGCTACAGAATCATCTTGAGCATATATTCCTGTTGATTTTTCTCCAGATAATTCAATTTTACCACCATTTGCATTTTTTACTATTGTTCCACTATCAGAACCGTACATTCCAATCACTGATTTTGCAGTTCCTGTTATTTCTGAATTATTTGTTATTGCCGCTTGAAGATTTGCAAACATTCCAGTTCCTTCTTCTCCGTTTATTTTAATTTTTCCATTGTTTGTACCTGTTGTATTTGAACCTGTTGCATAAATTCCTGTTCCACTCTTACCAGCTGCCGTAATTTCAATTTCTGCATTATTATCATTTAATATTTCTGATCCGTTTTCTCCATACATTCCAGTTGCTTTTTCTGCATTAACAAGTATTTTCTTCTTATTATTAACTACAGATTTATTAGAAAGCATTCCTACAGATTTTTTTACCATTAATATCAATTTCTTTATTATTATTAGCAACTAAATTATTTTTTTGTTACCTGTAGCATTTTTTTAGCAAGTATTCCAACAGATTCTTCCATACCTACATTAATTTTTTTCATTATTATCTATTGTCAATTTATGAGCCGCATTCGATGCAAGTTCTCCATAGATTCCCGCACTCTTAATTTCTCCAGATGTTGCATTTAAAGTAATTATTCCATTATTTTTTATAGTTTTATCACCTAAAGATTTATCTGTAAATTTACCATAAATTCCTGCTGACGAATTTTTATTCACAATAATATTTGCACCTGTAGCATTTTCTGCATTACTGTCTTCAAGATAAATTCCTGCTGATTTTTCATCACTTGCAGTAATCGATCCTTTATTAGTCACTTCTGAATTCAATTTACCATAAATTCCCGCTGAATGATCTTTATTCATAACAATTGTTCCATTATTTTCAACAGTACTCTTTTGAGCTGAAATTCCTATTGATTCAGTTGAATTTACTTCAATTTTTTTATTGTTGATTGCTTTCAATTTATCTGCAGTATTAGAAGTTGTTGCCGTATCACCATTAACTGCAAACATTCCTACAGATTGAGGACTTCCTGAACCAATAGTTATCTTCTCATCATTTTGCAATGTCATAGTATTTGAAACTCCGTCTTTTGTAGCTCCATAAATACCAACATTTTTAGTATTTCCAAGAAGTTCGATTTCTCCTGCATTTATGATACTATGATCTTTATTCGCTGCAGTAGTTAACTCTCCATACATTCCTGCTGAACCAGAAGATGCACCAGAAATATTTACTGTTATTTTACCAGTACTTGTATTTTTAGCATTCGAATCTGACGCATACATTCCTGCTGAACCTTCATGTGTTACGTTTATTGTTTTTTCATTGGAAATGTCAGAATCAGTTTTTCCATACATTCCCGCAGAACTTCCTTTGCTAACATTAATTAAACCTTGGTTTTTCCCAACTGCATTTTCTACAGAAATTCCAACTGTCTTATTAGCATTCAAATCAATTTGAGCATTTGCTGCATTTATTACTGTTCCTTGCGTTTGGTTACTTGCTTGATTTTTTAAATACATAGCAGCAGATTCCTCTTGTCCTACAGTAATATTGTTATAATTTGTCATTGTCATTGAACCAGTAGCACCACTTGCAATTTCAGCATACATTCCTGCTGATTGGTTTTTCCCAGTTCCAGTTAAACTAATAGTTCCGTTGTTATCCATTGTATAATTTCCAGTATTATCTACACTACCAAAAATTCCTGCTGATTTATTACTTTCTACATTAATCGTTCCTGCATTCGAAGAATTAGAATTTTTCGTATATATCCCTGCTGAAGCATCTCCCTTGATATTTATTATTCCTGTTGTTGCATCATTTGTTATTGTTGCTCCTCCAAGACCTTGCATTCCTGCTGAAGCTCCACCTAACATTTCGATTGTACCTTTATTAGTCGCAGAACCTGTATTTGCTAACATTCCTACTGATTTTGAAGCAGGATCTGTATTTGTTAATTTAATGTTTCCTTCATTTTCAATAGTAGAATTTCCTTTTCCATACATTCCCACTGAAGCCTTACCTTTTAATTCAACAACTCCACTTGTCGTATTATTAGCAGTAGCTCCATCTTCAGCCATTACACCAATTGCTTCCTCAGACCCAGTATCCGAAGTAATTTTCAATTTATTATTTGCAACGATATTTCCTCCAGCTTTTTGTGCATAAATTCCTATTGATTTTTGATTATGAATATTTATTGTGTTATCATTATCTAAAGTTAACGTTCCTCCAGTTGATTTTCCATAAATTCCAATACTTTTTTCTTTAGTCGAATTTGCTGTATTTCCAACTTCAATAGTACCTTCATTTTTTATTGTTTTAGTTTTACTTGAAATCGCATACATTCCTGCTGAAGAACCTTTTTCAACAGTAATAGTAGCTCCAGAATCATTTGTTGCATTACTATCATTAGCATAAATTCCTGCGGATCCTGTTGCTTTTGTAGTCAATGTTCCCTTATTAGTGATTGTGGAATCATTTGTACCATAAATTCCTGCTGAACCAGTCCCTAATGTTGTTATTTGTCCACCAGCTTCATTTTCTACTGTACTTTGATCTGAAAGCATTCCAACAGATGAAATTCCAGAAGTAGTTATCTGTCCAGCTGCACCATTTTTCAATGTCGAACCATTTTTCCCATAAATCGCAATCGAAGAATCATTTGCAGTTGTTATTTTATAATTATTTGTTACTGTCGAATCATTAGAATAAATCCCAATTGCACCATTTTTCCCAGCCAATGCAAGTGTTCCATTATTTGTTACCACAGCTTTATTCAATCCTGAAATCGTAGTTTTCAATCCTGAAGTCAATGTTTTTCCAGAATTAATATTCACATTCCCTTTATCTGATACTAAAAATTGTGCTGTATCGTCAACATTTGAAAATTTCGTACTATTAGCTGTAATATTATCAGCAATATTTATAGTCGTATCATTTGCTCCATAGAATACAGCTGAATTTGTTCCCATTTTAGAAACCGTTAAATTTTGTAATGTATTATTTGTTATGTTTACAGTGTCATTAGTTGTGTTTCCTGTTTTTCCGAAATAGGCGAATACTGATCTATCCCCAATAGAAGTATTTAAATCTGTTATTTCAAATACATTTCCAAAATCACTAGCTTTAGAAGAATAAAGTCCAACAGTTCCTTCTCCTAAAATTAATTTAGCATCACTTCCTCTAAAAGTAGTTTTTGTTGTACTTCCATCAGAGTACACTCCAATTCCAGTATTTCCATTTGCAGAATCTCCAACTGTAATTTTTCCTTCAACTATTCCTGTAGATCCGCTTGTGAAAATTGCAATTCCACCGTTGGTTGATTTTATTTCTCCTGTGTTTGTATTTGTGAATGTTCCACCATTATTAGTATACAACGCAGCATTTCCACCTGAAGCTGTAGAAATAAGTCCTGCATTTGTTAATATCCCGCCATTTTGAACTACTGCATGGTAATTCGAACTAGAAATGGTTGCTCCTTGCTCATTTATAACTGTATCTTTCACACTACTATCACTTTCAGTATACAATCCTATCGAATTTGCACCTGTTGCAGCAATTGTTCCACTATTTTTGAATTTAGCTTCATTTTTAATTAGCATTACTCCATAACCGTTTGAACCTGTAATATTTATGTTTCCACTATTTATATTATCTGTAACATTGGAAGATGGTGTCGTTGTTTTTGTTAAATACATTCCTGTATTACCATTTTCTATATTTATAGTTCCTGCATTAGTAGTTGTAGCAGTTCCTGAATAAATCCCAATATTACCAGTTCCTGAACTGCTTTTAATTGTTATTGTCCCACCAGAAGCATTTGACATATTTGTTGCAGAAGCACTTCCAACTCTTATTCCCATACTGCCTGTTGCACCATTTTCAATGTTGATGTTTCCTGTATTTTTTATAATTGAAGTTGGAACCGTAACAGCTGCTTCTGAATAAAGTCCAAATGAATTATTTCCATTAATTGTTATTGTTCCACTGTTTATAGCTCCTACTGGTAACTCATCTAATAGAGTAATTCCTCCTGATTCTGTATTATTTATAGTAATAGAACCTTTATTTTCAAAATGAGAATTTTTATATAATGGTTGAACAGTTTTAGATACTACCATTCCATGGTTTTTAGAACCATTCAAAATAATTACTCCTGATTCTCCATTTGTAGCTATTGCTTCTACTTTTTTAGCAGTAGTTGTTTTCCCAAAATTTCCCGTTGCAAAACCTGCTGAATTATTCCCATCTAATGTAATTTGACCATTATTTTCTAAAATAAGTCTATTTCCTTCACTTGGTTTTCCATCCCATTTAGGTAATTTATTAGGTCTAAGCATGGCTTCTTCTGTAACTAATAGTGCCGCTTGATTATCTGCTTTTCCAATTATTTTTCCATTATTTATTGCTGTTGCTTCTGGCCAATGCCATATATCTGGTTGAATCTCAATTCCACCTGTTTTAGAAACTTCTAAATTTATAGTTCCATAATTTTCTACAGAAAACTTTACTCCAGGATTATCATATGTTCCATCAGCACCATTAGTTAATCCTGTATCTAATGCAATAGCTCTACCTCCAGAAACATTAACATTCATAGTAATCCCAGATCCAACTTTAAATGTTTGATTATTTCCCATATATTCTACAATAGAATTTTGTTTATTAGAAGGCGCTGTACTCAATGTATAAGTTTTCGTCCCTTCTAAATTCCAACTTCCATTCATTGATAAATTACCACTAACAGTATTTCCAAACGCAGTTAATTCTGGAACCTCAAATGAAACCCCATTAACGCTAGGATTAGGTGGCGTAACTCTTGGTGAAGAAGGTTTCTTAACACTAATCGCACTAACCTCCGAAACTGTAGGCGGAACTATAGATACTGCCGTAGCCGATGGATTCGGTGCTTCAATTTTCATTGATAATGCTGGTGCAGTAATGTCTACAGAAATTGTAGGTGGCTGCAAGTTCATTCCAATATTAGGTGCAGTTACTCCTGTTGGTGTTGCTGGAGTTTCTGGTTTTGATACATCTATTGTAACTGGACTTAATGATGGCAAAAATATTTTTGGTGCACTTATCGGTTTAGTCACATTCAAATTTATCGATGGTTTTACCACTGGTCTTGGCATATCAATTTGAGGGTTAATTGTGATTTCCTCTTTTGTAACTGATTTCGGACGTACGTTTGCCATGATTTGGATTTCCACTTCAGGTTCTTGCACGTGTAATAACGAAGCCAATCCATAATTTCTTGAATCCATAAGTGTACTCAATGATGAAACTCCGTATCTTCTGCTAGATAAAACTCCAGCTTCAGCCCAATTTCCACGAGTATAAATTCCATTATAACGGTATTTTTCAGCTTTATCTCCTCTTCCTTTGTAAGTTCCATTACTACTTGACATAAACGTATTTACACCATATTGCCAAGAACTCCAAGGCGATTTTACAACTTGATCTCCTTGTTCCATCAATTCAATTAATTCTAAATTCAAATCTTCTATTGATTCTTCATTTTCTTTTTTCTTCTTCTTAATTACATTCCGCGTCTGCTCTGCTGACATTATAAGCTCTTTATTCATACGCTCATACAATACACTCGAAGACGTATTTATCCCAATAGAAAACGTAATCAACCCTGTTACCAAATAAGAAAACAGTAACGATTCCGTATATTTAACATTCTTAGCTCTTTTAGCAAAAGCCTTCAAATCTTTCTTTGCTTGAATCAAATTATTATTCATAGACCACTCCTCTTTAATATTTACTTTTCTACAACAATTTCATTTGAAATTTTCATTATTTCTTAATATTTTTTTAACAATCTTTTCATTTACAAAAAAATTAACCATTTTTTTCGTTTGTAATAATTACAAACTAATATTTTCCCATAAATATAGCCAACCTTGTCTAAATTTTTCTTACTAATCTATTTAGACGGATTGGCCTACAAGATTGTACTTTTCTTTGTGTTACATTATATCATTTTTTTAGCTTTTTCTTTACAACAAAAAAATTTTTTTCTAATTTGAATAAAAAGGGAGCCAGAACTCCCTTATTAAATAAATTTACCTAATTATATAATTAAAAATTTTTTTACTTTTTTTCTACCAAGCTGAGTTTATTAATACTTCTTCTCCGTATCCACCATTCATTTTTTGAGGATTTGTAGAATTGTAAGCTCTTTGAACTCTTATTCCACGAATTCCTAATTCTCTTGCAGCTAAAATATCATCGTCGCTGTCACCATAGTGGAGTGAAACATTATGTTTTTTCATATAATATGATTTGTCATATTTGTAGCCACCTGTCGGAGTATCAGCTGTATATTCTACATAAACTTCTTCTGGTAAATCAAAGTATCTTTGCAATGTTTTTGATAATTTTGTTGAAGTATAGTTTTTATCTTTTGAATGTTTTGTTCTTCCTGTAATGAAAAATATGTGATCTCCTCTTTCCAAATGCATTTTAATTAAATCTTTTGCAGATTGTTTTGGAATTGAGTGTTCATCTCCATTTTCAGCAACATAATCCCAAAATTTTTGATTATACAAATAACTTACAGCTCCTCTTTTATCTCCTGGAATTTGGAAGTGATATTGTCCGTAATTAAAGTAACCGCTTGAATGCACCAATGTATCATCAATATCAAAACTTACATTAATAGGTCCTTTCCCTTCTAAACTTTTCTTAATGTCGTCAACAGATACAAAATGAACAGCCTTCTGAACTTTATCTGTCGAATAAAATCCTTCGTGAGTATAAGGAACTTTTGGTCCTGCTGCAAATATTACAGATGCAGCAAATAAAAAAATAATAATGCCTTTTTTTCATAACATTTCCTCCTATATTTTTTTTAATTTTTTTACTATTTTATCAAAATAACAAATATTTCTCTTTTTGTTACCTTTTTAGCAGTAAAATTATACCTTTTTTTATAGACAAAGTCAACATTTTTTTATCTTTTTTTATAATTTTTTTGAATAAAATTTCCAATTTCAAAAATCACAGTCAATTTCTCAACCGTGATTTCTTTTATTTTCTTTTTTTCAAATAATTATTTATCTCATTAAAATGCTGTAACTGTTGCTAAAAAAATCCAAAAAAATTACTCCTGGTAAATTTGCTGCTGACAATGGATAATCTTTTTTTCTTTTTTTCAGAAGCCCATAGCTTGTCCATATTGCACAGTTAATTGTTGCAGCTAAAGGTTGTAAGAAAAAAATGTTTTATGTCCTTGTAAATTTCCCATTATTTGAGGAACATACGATACATACATTATTACTGAAAGTGCTGTTCCAATCCATCCTATGATTTTTAAGTTTTTGTCGCTCATTTTTTCCCTCCTATATTTTATTTAAAAGTCATTTTAACACATTTTCTTTTAAAATGCAAATAAAATATATTTAAAATAAAGTAAAATTTATTTTTCATCTACCTTTTTCTTTAACAATCCTAACAATACTGCTGATACTATCGCACCAATTACAACTGCTATCAAATACATAAAGAAGTTATTGCTCAAGAACATTACCAAGATTCCTCCATGAGGTGCTGGAATTTTAATTCCAAATAATCCAACTAAAGCTCCTGCAATTGCTGAACCTATAACACTCGCTGGAATAACTGCTTTTGGATCTGCTGCTGCATAAGGAATTGCACCTTCTGTAATGAATGAGAATCCCATGATGTAGTTTGTAAGTCCTGCTTCTCTTTCTTGTTCAGTAAATTTATTTTTAAATATTGTTGATGCTAATGCAATTGCGATAGGTGGTACCATTCCTCCAGCCATAACTGCTGCCATTGGAATACTTCCTCCTGTAGTCATTGTCGCTGCAAGTGAACCTGAACCAAATACGTAAGCTGCTTTATTAACAGGCCCTCCCATATCTACTGCCATCATTCCACCTAAAATTAATCCTAATAATACTGCACTTGTTCCACTCATTGAGTTTAACCAGTTATTCAAACCACTGTTTATAATTGTTGCAATTGGATTAATTACTAACATCATTAACACACCTGTAATCAATACTGATAATACTGGGTATAATAAAATCATTTTCAATCCATTTAATGTTTTTGGCAATCCATCTAATGCTTTTATTAAGAATTTAACAACATAACCTGCTAAGAATCCACCTAATAACGCTCCAATAAATCCTGATGTCGGACCATCTTTTACTAACGGTACTGTTGCCAACATACCTGCTACTAATCCTGGAGTCAATGCCGCTCTTTCACTAATACTATAAGCAATATATCCACCTAAGATTGGTATAAATAATCCAAATGCCGCTTTACCAACTGTCATTAACATACTTGCAAATGGAGATGTTGAACCAAATCCTCCACCAACATTCGCATTTCCTGCCAATGTATCAACTAAGAATGCCAACGCAATCAAAATTCCTCCACTTATTACCAATGGTAACATGTAAGAAACCCCACTTAATAAATGTTTGTAAAGTCCTTTTTTATCACTAGAAGCTTCTTCACCTGAAGAATCTTTCGAAGAACCACTCGCATGGAAAATAGGTGCTTTTCCATCTAAAACTTTTTGAATTAATTCTTTTGCATTATTAATTCCTTCTTTTGCTTCCACTTGAATCAATGGTTTTCCATCAAATCTATCAACTTCGATATTTCTATTTATCGCCAAAATAACACCTTTTGCTTTTTTGATGTCGTCACTTGTCAATATGTCTTTTCTACCGTCTGCTCCATTTGTTTCTACTTTAATTTTTACTCCCATTTCTTCAGCTGCTTTTTTCAAGGCTGCTGCTGCCATATATGTATGTGCAATTCCTGTTGGACAAGCTGTTGCTGCGATAATGTAAGGTTCATCACCTGAAGATGTAGAATTAGCCACTGGTGCTTCTTTTACTTCTTTTTTAGCTTCATCTGGAAATTTTTCTGCTTCTGTTTTATTAATAATATCTAAAACTGCATCTGCTGTTGGAGCTTTTTCCAAAGCTGCTTTAAAGTCATCATCCAATAATAATTGTGAAAGTCTAGCTAATGTTTCGATGTGAGTATTATTCGCTCCATCTGGTGCAGCAATCATAAAGAACAATGTTGCTGGTTCATCATCCAATGACTGATAATCAATCCCGCTCGTTTTTCTTCCCATTGCAAGTGCAGGTTCTTTTACATATTTTGTTTTCGCATGAGGAATTGCAATCCCTTCACCAATACCTGTTGAACTTTGTGCTTCTCTAGCCTCCAATGCTTCAACATATCCTTCATAGTCATTCAACACACCTGTTTTTTCATGCAATTTTGCAAGTTCTCTAATAAGGCTAGGCTTGTCATTTGCTTGAACATCTAGGTTTATTCTATCTTTAATTAGTAAATCTGATATTCTCATATCTTTCCACCTTTCTTTTTTATTTTTATATTTTAATTTTTAATAATTTTATAAATTTTCTTTTAAAATTTCAATTTCGCTATACAATTTATCAACTAAATCTTTTTCTGCCATTCCATAAGAATAAGCTGTCGCACTTCCTGAAGCTACTGCCAATTTGAAAGCATCTTCTGTAGACATTCCTTTAACAAATCCTGCCACAAATCCTGCTACCATCGAATCTCCAGCTCCAATCGAATTAATCAATTTCCCTTTTGGAACACTAGCTTCCAATACAAATTCTTTATTTACAAGCAAAGCTCCATCTCCACCACGAGATAAAATCACATTTTTTACCCCTCTATCCAAGAAATATTTACATTTTTCAACAATTTCCTGTTTAGTTTCTAATTTTTCACCAAACATATCTCTCAATTCATGAATATTTGGTTTAACGAAAAGATTATTATGAATATTGTCTTGCAATAAGTTTCCTCTTGTATCAAGCACTATTTCCACATTTGCTTTTACATTTTCTGATAATTCTTTATAAATTTTGTTACTAATAGATGAAGGGATACTTCCAGATAATACCAAAATATCTCCATCTTTCAAGTCAGCCATTTTCTTTACTAATTCTTGTAATTTTTCATCTGTTATTTTTGGCGAAACTCCAGTTAATTCTGTTTCTTTGTCGTTTCCATTAACTTTTACATTAATTCTTGTGATTCCATCTAATTCTACAAATTCTGATTTTATTCCATCTTTTTTTGTAAATCTTTTACAATGAAATCTCCTACAAATCCTGCAACATATCCTATCGCTGTAGATTCAATTCCTAAGTTTTTCAAAACTTTTGAAACATTAATTCCTTTTCCACCTGCTCTGTAATTTACCTCTTTTGCAAGATTCAAGTTTTCTGCTTCCAATTCATTTTCCAAATACATGTCATAATCTAACGCTGGGTTTAGAGTCAATGTATAAATCATCCTTTTCCTCCTTAAAAATTTATTAATAAAAAAATATTTTTTTATATCTATTATTTTCTTTAATTGCTTCTTTTTGACGTAATTATTTTTACATTCTTTAAACGAAGAAAAAAATTAATATTTGAAACTCTATTAAATTTTTCTTTTATCTGCCAAAAACGAAACTTTCTTCAGACAATTCAATTGCCTTTTTTTCAAATACGCTTCATTCACTTCTGGTGTTGTAAATCCCGTATCCAAACTTATTCCATTAGTCCCTAAAAAGCATTTGTCAAATCTATATTTAGATATGAAATTAATAGCTTCTACACCAACAATTGCCCCTGTTTGCCCTTTTTATTTCTCCACCTAAAACGACAGTTTTGATTTTATATTTCATTAGTTCCTCTAAATGCATTAATCCATTAGTCACAACAGTTACATCTAAATCCTTCAATTTTTTTCAATTACATAGAATATAGTTGTTCCTGCATCCAAATATATGAAATCGCCTTTTTTTTATGATTTTTTTGCTGCTTTTTTTCAGCAATTTTTTTCTTTTTCAGATATATTTTCATTAAACCTGTCAATTACATCTAAATCGAAATTCAATCTTTTAATTTGTGCAACTCCACCTTTTATCTTTGTAAGCAACCCATTTGAGTACATTTTTTTCTACATCTCTTCTGATTGTTGAATTTGATACATCTATAAGTTCATCCAATTCTTGATATGAAAGTCTTCCTTTTTTTCCAATTCTAATAAAAATTTTTTTCAAATCTTTCTATTTCTAACATTATTTGGTTTCCTATCTTAAAAATATTTTAAAATCGTACATTTATTGTACACTAAAAATATACCTTGATTTTTCAAATATTGTCAACTTTTTTTTAATTTTTTTTCATTTTTTTCAAAAAAATTTTTTTTCAAAAAAACAATTTTAGTTTTTATCATTTTACACATTATTTTCTAATAAACATCTATTAACATTATATTCTATTCATGTTATAATTCGAACAATTACAAGTGAATATTAAACTAAAAAAATATAAAGGAGTATTATTATGAATTTAAAAAAAGTACTAACAACTTCATTTTTTTAATAACAGCTTTGGGGGTGAGTGCTGAAACTACAACTAATTCTCAACAAGTTGCTAGACCTCAATCATCAAATGTTTCTAGCAGTCTTTATGGAATACAAGATGCTTTTTCTAACGTTTATGAAAAGGCTAAAGATTCTGTAGTTAACATCCGTACAAAAAAAACACTTATTGTAAATACTTACAATCCTCTAGAAGCTTTTTTATTTGGAACTTCTGGTAGAAGACAAGAAAGAAGAGAATCAGGAAGTTTAGGTTCAGGATTTATCACTTCAGAAAACGGTTATGTTGTTACAAATAATCACGTTATTGATGGAGCTGATGAAATTTTTGTAAAACTTTCAGACGGAGAAGAATATTCAGCAAAATTAGTGGGGACATCACCTGAAGTTGATATTGCCGTTTTAAAAATTAACTCGAATAAAACTTTCAAACCATTAAGATTCGCTAATTCAGACAATATTAAAATTGGAAACTGGGCAATTGCTTTTGGAAATCCTTTAGGACTTAATAGTTCTATGACTGTTGGAGTTATTGGAGCTTCTGGTAGAAGTTCGCTTGGTATTGAACAAGTAGAAAATTTCATTCAAACTGATGCTGCTGTAAACCAAGGAAATAGTGGAGGCCCTTTATTAAATATTAATGGAGACGTTGTTGGAGTTAACACTGCAATTTACTCACCTAATGGTGGAAGTGTAGGATTAAGTTTTGCAATTCCTTCAAACCTTGTTACAACGGTAAAAGATTCTATTATTAGAACTGGAAAATACGAAAGACCTTATTTAGGAATTTCTATTTCAGAATTAACACCTGAAATTAGAAAACAAAGAAACATTCCTTCAGCTACTGGAGTTATGATTACTGCTGTTTACAACGGTTCTGCTGCTGCTAAATACGGTATTAAACCAAATGATGTTATCCTTGAAATAAATGGTAAAAAAGTAACTTCTGCTGGTTCATTTGTTGGAGAACTTGCTGCTAAGAAAACAGGAGATGTATTAAATCTTAAAGTTTACTCAAATGGAACTGAAAAAACATTAAATGTTAAATTGGAACCATTTAATTATCAAAATGCTAGACCTGTAAATAGATAAAAATTACAAAAAAAGAAACGCTCTTAACTAAATATCAAGAGCGTTTTTTTATTGCTTTTTATTCCACTTTTTTTATATGTCTATTACTCAAATTCCTATTTTAATGCTTCTAAAATATCCTCAACAATTTGTTCTTTCGTAAGTCTATTTTCCTCAAAAAATACATCATAAGGAACTTCATCAGTAAATTCTTTTTTAGCACCTACATTAAGCACTTTCATGTCAGAAGTACCATAGAAACTAGAAATTTTCGTTCCAAATCCACCTTCTTTTTGACCACTTTCCAATGTAACTACTAATTTATGATTTTGTTTTAATTCATTCAATAAATTTTCATCAAGACCACTTATAAATCTAGGATTTATTAATGTTGCGTCAATTCCAGCTTTTTTTTTCAACAATTCCTTCACTTCTTTACCTAACGCAAAAAATTCTCCCAATCCGACAATCGCCACATCTTTCCCTTTTTCCACAACTTTGTAGCTATTCAAGTTAGAATAATCTTTATCCACATCAGTTTCAGAATGTTGAACTGCTCCACCAGGCACTTTTATAAATACTGGATTTTCATTTTGATCAATCGCCCAGTCAAGCATTGCTAAGTATTCTTCTTTTGTAGTTGGTGCCAAATACACGATATTCGGTATATTTGAAATCATTGGTATGTCAAAGTATCCCAAATGTGTTACATCGTTCATACCTTTTAATGTCCCACCAAATACTAAAGTAACTGTTGGTGCTTTATTTATTGCAATATCATGAGATATTTGGTCGTAAGTTCTTTGAACAAAAGTACTAATTACACCAAATACTGGTTTTGCACCATTTGTTGCCATTCCTGATGAAAAAGGTTGTCGCATGTTCTTCAGCAATTCCAACATCAACATATTGTTTTCTCAATTTATCCAATTTTTCTCTTCTGTCTTTTGTAAATCCAAATCCCATAGGAACACCAGCATTAATAAATGTAACTGTCAGATCTTTTTCCATTTTATCTGTCAAGAAATCAAATGTTATTGTTCCAAAGTCCTCTTTTGGTTCAGGTTTAGTTTTTGGTTCACCTGTTTTTGGATCAAAGTTTGAATTATAATGCCAAGGTTCTCTATCTTTTTCAGCATATGGCAATCCTTTTCCTTTTATTGTATGAATATGTAAAACTATTGGATGATCGATATCTCTCACTTCTTCAAATACTTCAATCAATTTATTAATATCATGTCCATCGGCCACATATCTATAATCCAAACCAAGTGATTTAAAGAAATTGTTTGGTGCCTCACCATTACTTTCTCTCAATTCCCTTAAATTTTTATACAATCCACCATGATTTTCCGCAATTGACTGATCATTGTCATTCGCAATAATTATCAGATTTCCTCCTTGTTCAGCAGCATTACTCAATCCTTCATAAGCAAGTCCTCCACTTAACGAACCATCTCCAATCAATGCAATTATATTCTCTTTAGCACCTCTCAAATCTCTAGCTTTTGCAAGTCCTGTCGCTAAACTAACTGATGTTGAAGTATGTCCAACTCTAAAGAAATCATGCTCACTTTCATCTTGGTCAGTATACCCATTAACAGTTTTAAATTTATCCTCGTAAAGAAATCCATCTTTTCTCCCTGTTAAAATTTTATGTGGATAAGCTTGATGCGACACATCAAACACAATTTTATCAATTGGCGAATTAAACACATAATGCAAAGCAATCGTCATTTCAACCACACCAAAATTAGGACCAACATGTCCTCCTTTAGGATAATTCGTCAATCTATTTAATAATGCTTTTCTTATATCAGCCGCTAATTCAATCAATTCTTCTCTTTTTAAATTTTTTAAATCTTTTGGACTATTAATTTTGTCTAATATCATTAATTTACTTCCTTTCCTTAATTGTCTAATGATTCATTTGTGCACATTATACAGGTTGGAGTAGACTCCAAGTCAAGTTTTTTTATTTTCAAAAAAATTAGCTTCTATTCGCCATTCTTTTCTATATCTCTTTTTATTTTTAGTTTGCTCACTCACACAAGAAGTCAACATCCCAATCAAACATCCCATTAAAATCGCTAATATTAAGTTTCTCTTCATTTTTAAAAATTCACTCCTTTTTTTAAACTTTATATTATTTTCATTCGTCTTATATTATCGCAAAATTTAATAAAAAAATCAATATTCTTTTTTTCAAACCTTTTATGCTAAAAATATAAAAAAAGTTATAGTTTTATCAAAAGAATCTCATGTTTCATTATATGAGAATAATTTACTAAATTTTATATTAGATTTTTAAGAAAGGAGTGAGTCTACTTTTTCAAAAAGTATTCTCAAAAATAGTTATGTATAATATACTTATTGCTGATGATAATAAACAGATTGTTTTCAATTTTTATCTGAATATGCTAAAAAAATATGGTTTTAGCGTATCAGTTGCATACGATGGAGAAGAAGCTCTTAATATGTTTACTGATAAAAAATAATAATTTTGATATTATTTTATTGGATGTGATGATGCCAAAAAAGATGGATTTGAAGTTTGTAAAAAAATTCGTTCGATTTCAAATATTCCAATTATAATGGTTACTGCGAAAGGTGAAGATTACGAAAAAATAATGGGCCTTGAAATTGGTGCTGATGATTATATTGTGAAACCATTTTCTCCAGGAGAGGTTATTGCTAGAATAAATGCTGTTTTAAGAAGAATTGTTCCAAATGACACACCTTCTAATAACACTAATAATGATCCTAAAATCTTTACTTTCGATAACTTAATTATTAATTTAAATGATTTTACAGTTTCAATTAATAGCCAAGATGTTTCTTTGACAAAAAAAGAAATCGAAATTCTTTGGACATTAGCAAATAATCAGAAAAAAGTTTTTACTAGAGATGATTTGCTTGATGCTATTTGGGGATTTGACTATTTTGGAGATAGTCGGACTGTTGATTCTCACATTAAACGATTGCGTTCAAAATTAGATAATTATCCTCACAATAATTGGGGAATTAAGACTATTTGGGGCGTTGGTTATAAATTTGAAACCCTGTAATTTTTATAATTGAAAAATACTCGACTGGTTTATACATTCCAAAAAAATGTAAATTTTAAATATTTATTTAAGGAAGTTTATGAAAAATTTTAAGGAAAAATTAATTTAAAAAAACAAAAATTCTTAATAAGCTGATTTTTGTATTTTTACAATTTCACTTGTGATTTTTTTCTATATTTTTTTAGGTAGTTTGTTTTGCCTATATGTTTGTGAGAAATACTATTAATTTTAATAAAGCTATTTTTAGAAAAAAAGAGCACTAAAAAAATTGCTGATACTATTTCAGTTTTATGGTATGGCGATCGAGAATTTAGGCTATCTAAAAGACTTTCAGATGACCCTAATTTTTCAGAAAAAAAGATAAAATTTATGAAAAACAAAAAAATTTGAATTTGAACAATATACTCCTGTTCTCAATATTAAAGATTTAGAAACCTTCAAAAATAAAAATTTAACTTTTGAAAATTCTAATTTGCTTTCATCACAAAATGATTTTTTTGAGGAAGAATTGATGACTAATGAAGAAATTCTTGATACTAATAAAAAAATTCTCAAGAGGAATCTATAGAAAGCAAGGAAAAACAAAGGGTTTTTCAGAAAAATTCGCATCATGAAAGACGAAGAAATATGAAAATGTTTGAGGATATTGCAATGGGAGAAATTTGGTTTGTGGATGCAAAAACTGGCGATATTATACAAGGTCACAATTATTCAGATGCACCGACATCCTACAGAAGTTTACCACCAAATGCGGAAAATGCAATAAAGGAATCTTTGAATGGAAGGGTTAATACAACTGAAAATTTCAATGAATTTTTAGATAATAAATCAATTACAGTTGCAGCACCAATTTTTTCTAAAAAGGATAATTCAATTGTTGGAGCAGTACTGCTTCATGCTCCTGTTTCTGATATTTCAGATTCTCTAAAAAGTGGAATTTATACGCTTATTATTAGCATCATTATTGCTTTAATTTTATCTATTATCAGTGCTGTATTACTTTCTTTAAGTTTTACAAAACCATTAAGCAAAATCCGAAAAACCGCCTTACTTTTAAAAAAAGGAAATTACAATGTTAAAACGGAAGTTAAACAAAAAGATGAAATTGGAGAATTGGCTCGAACAATGGATGAACTTTCGGAAAGATTGTACATCAGTTCAAAAGAAAGTGAGCGTTTTGAAAAAATGAGAAGTGACTTTATTACAAATATTTCTCATGAATTGAGAACGCCGATTACTGTTATTCGTGGTTCAATCGAAGCAATTTGCGATGGAATTATTACAGATAAAGATAAATTAACCGAATATCACAAACAAATTTTTATCTGACAGTATTCACTTACAACATTTAGTTAATGATTTAATTGATTTGACTAAACTTCAAAATCCTGATTTTTCTATTCAGAAAAATGAAATTAATTTGCCTGTTGTAATAAAATGATGCTGTTAGAAGTATGCGACAACTTGCTAAGAAAAAAAGCATTCAAATTTCATTTACGACCGATAACGAATATTATTTTTTTCTGGTGATTATCAGCGAATACGTCAAATGATAATAATTATCATTGATAATGCTATCAAATTTTCAGATGAAGGAAAAAGAAATAAAACTAAATCTAAGCGACCATCAAACTTTTTTTGTAGATTAAATATCCAAGACGAAGGTTGTGGAATTTCTGAAGAATCTCTCAAAAAAATATTTTTTTGATCGTTTTTATAAATCGACTGACCAAAAAGAATAAAGAAGGAATGGGATTAGGTCTTAATATTGCACAACAAATAGCTAAAAAGACATAATATAAAAGTCAAAGCTACTAGTAAATTAGGTAAAGGAACTTTATTTTCATTTGATTTTTCCATATCAAGATTTGAAATAATTTTTAAATTTTTTTATTCACTTTTTTTAAACAGAAAAATAGTCTTATTTAGAATACTGTATATGCAATTTTATGTAAATGGGTGTACAACAAAAAAAGGGAAATTTCTCATAAAAAAAGAATTTATATTTTTTTCTTATCCTTATGTGATTTTTCCCTTTTTCTATATAAGTAATCTTTTTCAAAACTCAATTCATATTTTTAATTTATGTATAGTAAAACTGCTTTTAAAACTAAAACTCAAAAAAACTATAACTATTTTACTCAACTCTTAAATTTACAATAATTTTTAATTTTTTTAAAAATTTCTATCCCTTTTTAGCAACAAATTTTACATACTCACCGTACATCTCCAAAGCCTCGTCCTCTACATTATACTTTGGATGCTTTTTCAAATTGAAAAATCTATTAATTTTTTTCTAAAAATCTTAATGTGTCTCTTTTTAAATATAACTTCAATACATCAATAAATCTGATATTAAATGGCGTTGATTTTTTTCATAAATATTTTTTTCTACAATCTCTTTTTTTGAAACTCCATTAAATCTTTTTAGAGGAATATTATTCAAAAAAAGAATGTCCGTTGTCGAAAAATTGGAGCCGTTTTAACAATTTCATTAGTATCATTATTCACAATCATACCAAAAATTCCCAAAATGCCTATCAGTATTTCCAATAATTACATCGAAAAATCATTAAATCTTGAAAAATTTTCTATCCCATAAATTTCAATCGCTTTTTTTAAATATTCTTTTTCATTTCCTATTAATTTATACATCGGAACATAACCAAAATTCTCATTTGTAAACAACTCACACTTGGAAACTAACCTTTTTCGATATTCAAAAACCCTCATATTTAATGCTTTCAAACTCAAAAAAAGCGATTCAACTTGATTTGTATAAAATTCTAAATATGGCTCAATTCCGCCATAATCACATTGCAAATAATAATCATAAGAAAGATTCGAGCTTCCTTTAATTAAATAAATTTTTTTTCATTTTCTCTAATCCAACGTTTCTCTAACATTCCTTCTGTTGTATATTCAGGCGTTTTTTTAAAAAATTCATCACTTCTATACGAACCACCCTCAAAAAGCAATTAATCCAATTTTTTTCATTAAAATTATTTTTCATAAAGATTATACTCTTCCCATCTAAAAACTATCACCCACTTCATTAATTTTTTTCTATAGTTTCTAATGAAATCTTTTCTCCAATTTTTTTATAACACAATTTTTTTATTAAGATCTTTAATTTCAATAGGTAATGGTATAATCCAAAAAAACTATCATTCAAAGACAATGCAAACGTTGTATCTACATAACTCATTAAATTATCTTCTTTCATTACTTCCATTAATTCTTGCTTATGTTTCCTATTATTTGGAATTTTTCCTACTTTTTCACAAATTTTTTTATACATTCATCATCTTCTAAATTAAGCCATATCGGTAACATGTTTTTTTTGCTCTTCATTCACCCACAAAAATTTCAAATTTCTCACTCCAACCCATCTCTGTCAATTCTGCTTGAAATGAAAAAAATCTATTAAAGGAATATTTTTTTATTTTTTTTAGCTGATATATTTTTTTCATAATTTACTCCTTTTTCCCAATCTTTTCGAGCCATAAATACAACTAACAAAAATAGCAATAATCCCAATAAAAAAATATTATAATAAACTGAAAAAAATCTTTTGGATTTTTTTAGCTACTTTGCCCTCAATCTTATTCAAAGTTCCCAAATCTACAAAAATCTCTATCTTTTATCATATCATTAATTTGTGCCAAATCGTAATTCAATTTTCCTAAATTTTCATTCCCGAAAAATTATTTTTGTATCCACCATTTTCTGTAGCTTTAAATACAATTTTTTTCCAAAAATATATTTTCCTCTTACACCTTTTTATTTTTTTAGTGGCTTATTATCTTCATTTTGAATTTCAATAATTATAGAATCTTCTCCAGAAACTTCTTCAACATTAATTTCCAAACTACTTTTTAGATCCAGGAATTTTAAAAAAATATGTCCATTTTCGTAATATTTCGTTCCATCTGAAACATTATATTCTCGACGAAAATTCATCATCTGCTACATCAATACTAACCGTTTTTTTAATGGTAAATTTTTTTGTTTTAATTTTTTTAAAAAGTGTCGTCTTTCCTTTTTTTCTTCAACTTCAAATGGTAAATTTATCTCAACCATTTTCGCACTTTCAGTTTTTTTGGATTAAAATATTTCAAAATTGCTTCATCAAAAAAAATATTCCCCTTATCAATCGGTGTTACAATTTTGTAGTATTCATATTTTTTTCTCATTAAATTTTTATTGTCAAATTCTGCTTATCAGGTGTTTTATAAATCTCTCCAGCCACTATTTTATCCCAATTTTTTTGCCATTATAGCTTCCAAATAACTCATATTTTTGTATAAAAAAATTTTTCTTTTTGAAATTATCTCTAAAAATATTTCCAATTAAATCTTCATTTGGATTTTTGCGAATTAAATTTCACAACAAATTCAATTCTATCACTTTTTACAATTCTCTCAGAAATTTTTTTGCCTGTGCAACAACATTTCTCACTTTGTTTCCTTTGACTCTCTTCATTTTCAATTACAAACGGAACTTCTTTCCCATTTTTTTGTCAACTATTCTTATATCATCTAAATGATTTTTTTACTGTTTTTCATAAATATCTTCTGTTATATAGAATTGTTTATATTTCAAATTCCCTTTTTAAATTAATATCTTTATAGTATTGACTCGATAAAATTTGAACTACCGTTAATAAAAAAATAAAGAAATTACCAATTTATTAATATTTTTCATTTCCATTCACTCCATTTAAGTAAATTTTATTTAATTTTTCTCTTTTTCGCTATTTTTTTCAACTTCTTCTTTTTAAAAACTTTATCTAAATTTTTTTTAATGCAGATTGATAAATGTAAGAAGTCCCAATCAAAAATCGCTCCCATCACAAAAATATGCAACTAATCTAAATGAACTATCAAATTTCATAAAATCTACAAAAAGCTCTTAAATACAAAAAAACGATTCCGATTCCAAGTCCAATTCTTCTAACATTTTTTTATTCGGTGTCTTAAATCCTTTCCAAACCAAATATCCACAAATTAAAAGTCCTAAAATACTTAAATACAATCCAGCTCCAACTAAATTTAAATTATCCATAATCGCATTTGAAACAAGTAAAATATAAATCATCTCTCCCAAAAATCCAAAAAAATGATGTTTTTCAAGTTTTTTTAAAAATTAAAAAAATGTAAATCTGTTCGTGTTGCAGCAAATAAATAAATATTTGTTATAATTAATATTATAATTCCTACAATATCTCCCAAAGTTTTTTTTGATACGGTTCCGTAATCGCTATAAAAAGAAAAATTATTACATAGATTTATAAACATCAAATAAATAATCTCCATTATAACCAAAAAAACTTCAAACTGAATTTATCATTTAATTTTTTTCATTTTGTATGTAACTTCTCTTAAAAGATATATTATTACTGGTATTATTAGCATTACTGCATTATTAATTAAACTTATGCTATCTTCCAAAAACCTTTATTTTCAAATCCCAAACAATATCTGAAAAATAAATTTGAAACAAAAACTCATGCTATAAATAAAAAAATTATGTACTTAAAAAAACTCCTAGAAATACTTTTTAATATTCCATGATATATTTTTTTCTCTTAACATAAAAATAAACAACAAAAAGAAAGTGAAATATTCATAAAATCTTGCAAATTTCCTAAAAAAATAATGAGCTTCCCGTATTGAGAATCCACTTAGAAATGCAACACAATAAATCGCCAAAAAATCCATATTTTTAACTCCTTACTTTCATATTTTTTTATATAAATAATAAAAGTAAAAACAGCTTCCATTCCCCAAGCCAATACAACCAAGTTTTTTTCGGCACAATCAAAGGAATAATTAATATAAAACTTCCAAGTGCAACAATATTAAATATTTTTTTGAAATTCTATTCTCTTTAAGTTTTTCTCCAAAAAAATCCGTATATAATTCCAACTCCACCAACTAATATCGTTTTTTTACAATTGACGGTGTATTTTTTTATCAAATAAACTATAAATTAACGAAAAATTTTACAATTAAATTTAGACTTACTAAAAAAATAGTCTATGAAATTAATTTTCCTATTTTTCTTTTTTTATAAGAGTTTAAGAAAAATGAATGTATATGCCGTTGTAAAAAAATCAATATGTATACAAACGCAACTATATCTTTATTTAGTTTATTATTCAAATAATACACAAGTCCAATCATATTGAAACTTCCAATTACAAATCCAAATATTTTATTTACAATCCAATCTTTTTTTCCAACTAATTCCAAGCACAGTTCCCTGTAAAAATCAACGAGTACACAATCAAATAATAAATTTGAACATTACTTTTATTAATCCAAATATACGCTCCATACGGCAAATATCCACCAATTAATGACAGAATTCCAATCACTTGATTATCGTATCTCAATGACAATACAACTACAAGTGCTGTCAATATTATCGAAATTAGAAGGCCCACTGGCATTGGAAACAATTTCAAACGAATCGTAGAAAGCAAAGTCGTCAAATATAAAATTCCAATTCCACCACCAATTAATCCAACTGCAAATTGTTTCTTATTTTTTTCTGATAAAAATCTTTCTCCAATAAATAAAAAAATGCCATTCCAAGTAAATATGCACCCGTACTTTTTTTACATAATTATTTGAAAAATATTTTCACAAATTGTGTTCTAAAAAAATTAAAAAAATACACCTAAAAAAATATAGAAATTATTCCTAAAAAAATTAAATCCTTTTTAACCCAATAAATTTTTTTCATAAACAAATCTAGTTTTCTCTTTCTCAAATAAAAAAATTCATTCTCCTTCATTTTCGCTTCTTCTCTTATTTTTATTATAAAAAAACCGAAGAATTTTTCCAATAAAAAAATTGCTTTTTGTGTCTCTGTTTTCTCACTACTTTCTTCCACAAATTTCGCAATCTTCACATTCAAATCTTCCAATTCTTTTTTTAGAACTCTAGCATTTTTCAGAAAAAAATCATTTTTCCAAAACTTTTTCTGTCATCTTTATTTTTTTCACTCATAGTTTTCGAATAATCCGAAATTTTTTTTATTTATTCCTTTTTCTAGCTCCACATTCACCTTATCCGCAACAAACATCTGAAATTTATTTATTTCATTATTCGTTTTTTTGCCCTCTTCGCATCCTTCAACTCTTCAATCAAAAATAGAATTATTATTTTTAAAAATTTTTCCAACTCTTTTTCTTTTTTTCTTCAATTTTTCAGTGATTTCCACTAATTTCTTTTCAAGTTCAGCTTTTTTTCCTCAAGAAGCTCATTTTCACGGTTAATTTCAGCTGATTTTTTTAAACTTTTTATCACTAAATTTATTTCCGAATTTAATTGTTCCATCTCATTATACTTGTTCTCAAGCTTTTTTTCAACTCTTTTCATCTTATCAACCATAGCAAAAACTCCTTTTTTTATTATAGTCATACTATAAAATCCAAAAAAATCAAAACCTCAAAAAAACACCTTTAATCCCTATTTTTTTCAAAAATTTCAATATATTTTATATTCATATTATGTTTACTTAAAAAAACATTTGCTCAAACTCTGTCCTAATGTTTTCAGACGCCTTTTTCAGAATTATGCAAATCATCTGTATGATAAACAACCTCATATTTATCCAATCCATTTACCAATTCTAAAACATCTTCATAATATTGCTGATGATCTGTTTTAAAGAACAATTTCCCATTTTTCCTTTTAAAAATTACATCTAATTTATCAAATAACCCTTCTGAGATAACCCTTTTTATGCTCTTCACCTTCCCAAGGATCAGGAAAAATTAATATAAACCCCACTAACCTCATTTTCAGCAAAAAAATCAAGAATAGTTTCTCCTCTTTTTCTAATGAACAAAATATTCTTTAATCCTCTTTTTTCAGCTTTTCTAGCTCCCAATACCAATCTTTTAAATCTCAATTCCAAAAGCAATATAATTTCTATCTGAAAAATTTCTCAGCATTTTTTTACCGTAAAATTCCCACTTCCACAACCAATTTCCAAATAAATGTCATTTTCATTATTAAAAAAATTCATTCCATTTACCTTTATAGCTGTCAACTTCTTCATTATCAAACATCAAATGATCTGGATAATTCACCATTTCAAACATATACTTATTATAATTTTTTTTGGTTTCTCAAAAAAATACTCCCAAATTTCCTTCCCTTTTTTTATCTTTTCAACATTTCATTTTTTTCATTCATATTATTTTTCCAAAACTCTTCCTTTCCCAAAAAAACTTTTAATTTTTTTAAACAACAAGATTTTTTTATTTTTTTATTTTAATCACAATAAAAGCTCTTCAATAATCCTTTCAAGCTCATTATTTTTTTGCAAAAAAACTTCGATGTATCTAAAATCTCTTCACTTTTTTTATACTTTCTATAATATCATCTTCATTTTTCAACAATCTTCACATAATTCATTTTCTGTGCCTCATTAACAATTTCCTCAATATTCTGATAATATTTACCAATAATCGGCACCTTGTTATAATAAAGCGGTTCTAATATCGAATGACCACCAATATTAACCAGTGTCCCTCCTACAAACACATAATATGCCAGTTGATAAAAATCTCTCAAAACTCCCATCTTATCAACTAAAAACTATTTTTTTCTTCTCAAAAATTTTCCTTTCATTTTTTTATCTGTTTTTTTCTTTTTCAAAATTATCTCTCGAGTCGATATTCCCTTCTAATTCAAAAATTTTTGAATCTTTGAAAACAATTCATAATCATTCTCTGAAAATAATCGCTTTATTTCATCTTCAATTTCCTGAACTCTTTCCAAATGTCTAGGAACTATCACCAATTGATACTCATCGTCTTTATTTATAACAGAAAACGCTTCTAACCATATTTTTCTCTTCACCTGGTCTTGTACTTCCACAAACAATAATTTTTTTGTCTCTATTCACGCAATTCCGATAATATTTTTTTCTTTTTTTCTCCTCAGATATTTTTTTTCATATTTTATCGAATATTTCAAATTTTTTTATAAACCTTAATTTTATTTTCATCTATCCCCAATCGCAAATATCGCCCTTTTATCTTCTTTACTTTGAACCATTATTCGTTTCGCACTATTCAAAAACTTTTTTTACTAAAAAAATTTCATTTTTTTAAATACGATTTCATTTTTCTTTTCAGTTAATCGACCATTCACAATATACAATTGCGATTTTTTTTCTGTGCAAAAATAATAAAGATTTGGCCATATTTCCGTTTCGATAATTATCACTTTTTTTATATTAAATTTCTCAAATATTCTTTTTTTATAGAAAAACAAATCATCCAAAGGAAAAATATATTATCTCTACATTTTCATTACTGTCATATGCCTTTTTTTCACAGCATTATAACCTGTATCAGTCATAACAGAAATTAATACTCTCTCCCTTTCGTAGCAACTCCTCAATCAATTCTTTCGATAAATTAAACTCTCCAACTGAAGACATATGCACTAAAAATTACATCTCTAGAAGAGAAATTTTTATTTTTCAATATTTTGAAACAATCTTTTTTTATAAATCTCGATAATCTCTTATTAAAAAAACGACACAAAAAAATATTGCTATGTACAATAAATATCTCAAAAAAATTATATACTAACATTTTTTTCCCTCCAGTACAATTCTACCTCATTTTTTTCGCCAATTCAAAAATTAATAATTTAATAGAATTATTACATAAATAAAAAAACTATTTCTCAATGAATACTGTCATCTTGAAATAGTTTTTATCAATTAAGTTTTTAAAACTATTTAGCAGCTACTTTATCAGCTAATTTTTTTACCAACTTTGAATCTAACTACTTTTTTTTAGCAGCAATTTTGATTTCTTTTTCCACTTTGAGGGTTTCTTCCTACTCTTTCTTTTCTTTCATGTACTCCAAATGTTCCCCATCCAACAAATTGAACTGTTTCTTCGTTAACCAAAAGCTTCTTCAACTGTTTCTAGAAATTGATTAATTAATTCCTCTGCTCTTTTTTTAGTTTCTCCTGTTGCTTTTTGCATAAGCATCTACAAATTCTTTTTTTGACATATTATTTTACCTCCAAAATTATTTATCTAAATACCTTAACTATTATACACTATTTTCAGTATTTGTCTAGTATTTTTTTATTTATATCAAATTTTATTAAACTTTGCAACCATTTTTTTATTTTTTTACAAATTTTTTTATAAATTCAATATTTCTTCCTTAACTTCATCTATACTTTTAGAAGTTGTATCTACCTCTATTGCATCTTCAGCTTTTTTCAAAGGTGCCTCTTCTCTTGTAGAATCAATTTTATCTCTCATCAAAATATTTTGATAAATCTCTTCCAAAGAAACATTTTCTCCCTTTTCAGTCAATTCTTTATAACGTCTATTCGCTCTCTCTCTAGCATCTGCCACCAAGAAAACCTTTAAGTCGGCATTTGGAAAAACAACCGTTCCAATATCTCTTCCATCCAAAATAACATTTTTTGCCTTAGAAAATTTCCTTTGTAAATCAACCATTTTTATTCTTACTTCCTTAATAGCAGCTATTTTAGACACATTTTCCGAAACAATCGGCTTTCTAATTTCCTCACTTACATCAATACCATCTAGATAAAATCCATCCTCTCGAATATCAATCTCCAAATTATCAAGCAATTCATTTATTTTATCCAAATCTTCTAAATTTCCATCTAAAATACCCATTTTTAAAGCCTTTAAAGTTACAAGCCGATACATCGCTCCAGTATCAAGATAAATTAAGTCTAAATCTTTCGCTACAAGTTTAGAAATCGTACTTTTTCCCACTTCCAGCAGGTCCATCAATCGCAATTATCATTTTTTTCTCCCATTTTTTTCTATTTTAAAAATAATTTTTATTGTCTAGTCTATTTAATCATATTTAAAAAACTAATGAAACCCAATTATTTTTCTCATTTCTATCAATTTCAACTAAATTATGTTCTTTTGTTTTTTTCTTAAAAACTCCTCTTCTTTATCTTTTATTATTCCAGAAAAAAATAACTGTTGCTCCTTTTTTTCTAGCGTTTTTTTCAATATTTTTCTAACAATTCTGTCAAAAACATCAACCAAAAATATTTGATACAACCAAATCATATTTTTTTCGTTAATATCTTCAACTAAGTCACCAATTATAATTTCATAATTATCTTTTTATATTATTTTTTTCTCAAAAATTTTTCAATTACAACATCTTTTTACATTACTATCAATATCAATTCCAACAACCTTTTCTGCTCCTAATCTCTTACCAATTAACATCAAAATCCCTGAACCACAACCTATATCAAGCAATTTCTTCTTCCCTGGAACATATTTTTCTAAGAATTCCACACATAAAGCCGTCGTTTCATGAGTCCCTGTCCCAAAAGCCATTCCTGGATCAATTTCTATCACAGTTTCTCCTTCACTAGCTTCATAATCATCCCAACTAGGCTTAATTATTATATTATCTGTTATATTCACAGTATGAAAATATTTTTTTCCACTCATCTTTCCAATCATCATCACTACATTCAGAAATATAAATTTCATACATAAATTCTTCATCATCCAAAGAAAACTCTTTCAATTTATCAGAAATAATATTTAATTTTAGCTTAGAAAATCTATTGTTAACAATATAACCAATTATACTCCAAATTTCACTTTGTTTCTTAAAGTTAATGTTATAATCAAGAGAATTATCTGAAAAAAATAATCGATTACTTCTATTTGCTTAATTCCAATCTCTTCAAACATATTTATTAATTTTTGATTTTGTTTCTTCTAATGTATTAGAAAAAAATAATCTATTTTTACTTTAATCCAATTCATTTTTACCTTCTCATTTCATAAATTTTTCATTCTTAACTTTTCTTAAACTTCATCGTATCCCATATTTACTCTTTCAATAGAAATTGCTTTCCCAGTCTTTTCATCAATTTCTACTTCTATCCCATTTATTCTAGGATTTTCCTCACAAACAGAATATCTTGCTGGCATTCCATCTTTGAACTTTTGAATACTTTCTCGTCTATTCATTCCTAAAATCCCATCATGTCCACCAGTCATTCCAACATCAGAAATATAAGCAGTTCCTCCTGGTAAAATTCTCTCATCAGCAGTTTGCGTATGAGTATGCGTACCGTAAACAACCGACACTTTCCCTGTCAAATTCCATCCCATCGCTTGTTTTTCAGAAGTCGCCTCACCATGAAAATCAAGAATTATAATATTTGTCTCCTCTTTTATTTTAGGCAAAACTTCCTCAACTGCTAAAAATGGACAAGCTATAGGTGGCATAAACACCTTTCCTTGCGCATTAATAACTGCTACTTTAATCCCATTTTTCTCAACTATCGTATACCCATTTCCTGGTGCACCTTCTGCAAAATTAAGTGGTCTAATCAAATTTTTGTGCTCATTTATATAAGGATAAATCTCTCTTTTATCCCAACTATGATTCCCCAAAGTAATTACATCTGCACCTCTTTGAAAAAATTGTTCAGCTATTTTTTTATATTAATTCCAAAACCTCCAGCTGAATTTTTCTCCATTTACAATTATAAAATCATAATTCTGTTTTCTTTTTTTCTAAAAAATTTAAACAAAAATATTTCTACCTGGTTGTCCTACAATATCTCCTATTATTAATACTTTCATTCTTACTCGCTTTCTAATTTTCTTTCCATCAATATTTTCAATGGTTTAAAACCTATTTTTTCATAAAATTTCTTTGCACCTTCATTAAAATTCCAAACATGTAAAGTTATGCTTTGGCATCCATTATTTTTTTAGCTACCTCTGTCACAAAATTGTACAATTTCGTTCCAATTTGCTGTCCTCTAGCACTTTCATCCACACAAAAATCATCTATATACAATACTTTTCTAGCAACTAAAGCATTTCCACCGCCTGTCTCTTCATATTGACACATTATGTATCCTAAAACCTCATCATTATCATCTGTATAAACGAAAACTGGTCTCATTTTTATAATCTTCTATAAGATTTTTTTAATTCATCATCACTAAGTTTTTCTATCTCCAACAACAAATATATCTGGTCTTCCATCAGAATGAACTTTATGAATTTGGTACATCAATTTTTCCTATTTTTTTCTACATCCTTTTCTAACGCTTGTCTTATCATTTTCCTCCTTTCATTACTCTACTTTTTATTATAATATTGTATCTTTTTATATTTAATAAATCATTAATAAATAATAATAAAACTGCCCTATTTAAAGACAGTTTATTATTTTTATTTATTTTGCGTATTCAACCGCTCTTGTTTCTCTTATTACAGTTACTCTAATTTGTCCTGGATATTGCATTTTTTCTTCAATTTCCTTGGCAACTTCCCTAGACAAAATCGTAGCTTTATCATCATCAATTTTATCTGGATGAACAATTAATCTCAATTCTCTTCCAGCTTGTATTGCATACGAGCTTTCGATTCCTTCATGACTATTTGCTATTTCCTCCAATTGTTCCAATCTCTTCAAATAATTAGACAATGTTTCTCTTCTAGCTCCTGGTCTTGATGCTGATATCGAGTCTGCAGCTTGAACTAACACAGCTTCAATACTCAATTGCTCTACTTCATTGTGATGCGCTTCTACAGCATTTATAACAATCTCATTTTCTTTAGAGAATTTTCTCAAGAATTCTCCACCATTTAAAGCATGCGATCCTTCTTGTTCGTGTGAAAATGCCTTACCGATATCATGTAACAAAGCTGCTCTTTTAGCCACTTCCACATTAGCACCAACTTCTGCCGCAAGTGCCGTAGCAATATGTGCCACTTCAATCGAATGTTGTAAAATATTTTGCCCAAATGATGTTCTAAATTTCAATCTTCCTAATACTTTTAATACTTCTCTTGGCAATGTAGGAATTCCAACTTCTAAAATAGCTTGTTCTGCTGCATCTAAAATACTTTCATCAACTTCACCTTGAGCTTTCGCAACCACTTCTTCTATTTTAGTTGGATGAATTCTACCATCAGAAATTAATTTTTCTAACGCAATTCTAGCTACTTCTCTTCTAACACCATCAAATGATGATAAAACAACTGCTTCAGGCGTATCGTCTATAATCAAATCCACTCCTGTAGCTGCTTCAATTGCTCTAATATTTCTTCCTTCTCTTCCAATTATTCTACCTTTCATCTCTTCACTCGGCAACTGAATAACCGAAATTGTCGAATCTATAACATAATCAGGAGCCGCTTTCCCAATAGCTGTAGAAATAATTCTTTTGGAAATTCTGTCTTTCTCTCTATCCAAATTATGCTCAAAATCTCTTATTAAAACTGCTTTATCGTGATCTAATTCATTTTCCAATTTAGTAAGAATTATCTTAGCTGCATCTTCCTTCGTCAATTCTGATATTCTTTCTAACTCTTTCTCTTCCTTAGAAATCAATTCATTCAATTCATTTTCTTTTTCTTGATAATTTTTTTCACGATGTCTTTCGATTTTGAATTCTTTTTCCTCTAATCTTTCTGTTTTTTTCCCTCTAAAAATTTCTTCTTTTTTTACAATTCTTTCTTCTTTTAAAAGCAATTTCAGATTTCATTTTTTTATTTCTTCATCTGCTATTTTTCTTTTCATTAAGCAGTTCTTCTTTTTACTTTTAATGTTTCTTCTTTTCTAAACGATTCTATTTCTCTTTCAACTTCTTTTTGATGATTCCAATCTTCTTTTTGCATCAATTATTCTTAGCTCTAATTCACTCAATTCTCCGTATTTCTTTTTTTAAAAAAATTGAGCTTCCAAAAAAATAAGCTATGAAAAAAAGCTAAAAAAAGAAAAAAATAACAATCAACAATATAACTATTGATATGCTCATTTTTCTCCTTTCCTATTTTTTTTCAACTACATCAGCAATTTTTCCAACTTCCATCATTAGAAATTTTTCCAAGTTATTTTTAAAAATAATTACTCTCTGAACCATAATTTACTACCATTGTCCCTTTTGCCTTATCTTTTGAAATAACATCAATTTCTGAAAATACTAATGTTAAATTTGAAAGATTATATTGTTTAAGTTGTTTAACAACATATTTATTTTTTTAATGTAGGTAAAAAAAGTTTTCTAATTTATCATATTCATTTAAACTTGCAACTTCTTTTTAATTCTTCGATTACAGTTGTAATCTCATTACTAATTTTATTAGTTTCTGTTACTGTAGTAGATGCATTTAATGATGTACAGCTCATAAAAATTAATAAAATTGGTAAAAATAAATATTTTTTTCATCTATTTTCCTCCAAAAAGTCTACCTTATAATTTTATCACACTTTTTTTATATTCAAGTCTGTGAATTAATTTTTTTATTTTTTTCTCCATCTTTTGTGTTGCCACATATACTGATCTGGATATTCTCTTATGATTTCTTCAAATTCATGGAAAATCTTTTGCATATTATATTGCATTGTTTCTTTTAATTTCCCTTTTTTCTCTATTTCTAAAATTTTCTTATTTTTTATTTTAATTACATTGTCTTCAAACACTGCATAAGTCAAAATCAACGGAGTCTTATTTTTTAACCCTAATAAGGCAGGTCCAGTTACAGCCTCAACTGGTCTTCCAAAAAATTCAATCTCAACACCTGATCCATGATGATCCGAAGCCAATGCTATCATACATTTCTCTCCTAAAGCCTTATTCAAAGCATCTGTATCTTTCAATGGCAATGAATTAAGCCCTCCTTCTTCTCTCCATTTTGTCATCAAATCATTCAGTTTCCTATTTTTCTGTCGTCTAAATACTGCATAAAATTTTCGAATATTTCGCATAACACTTCCAGCTTCAAATCCACCCAAATGTAACGAAACAATAATCACAGCTTTTTCTGAACGAGAACACGCCTCAAGCATCAATTCTTCATTTTCCACAATTGTATTCCCGTTTTTCGTAATTTCTTCCAAATAAATCGACGTCATTATCATTTTTCCCATCGTTTTATAAGAACCTTTTGCAATTTCAATAACTTCCTTCTCACTTTTTTCAGGAAATGCATTTTTAATATTATCAATCGTTAACTCTCTTCTTTTCTTTATCAAGTAATAAGCCAACAACCCTAAATTTTCAAAAAAATTTATACCTCATTTTTTTAGTGGAACAAAAGATAGAATTTTTTTCTTATTCCAATCACTAAAAAAATCCTTGAATATTTTTCACTAAATGTATATTTCATATCACAATCTCCAATTTTTTTCTAAATAATAAATATTTTCATAATAGTTCTTACTTGTTATGGTTATCTCTAAAAAAAGTACCTATTAAAATATTTATTTTTTTAAAAATTATAACATTTTTTTATAATTTCTTCTATAACTTTTATCAAATTTATATCAAAAAAAGCTACCTCAAATCGAGATAGCTTAAATTTATTTTTACTATTTTCTGATTCCTAATCTTTCGATTAAGTTTCTGTAATCATCAACATTTCTATTTTTTTAATGTAGTTTAATAATCTTCTTCTTTTTACCAACCATTTTTAATAATCCAACTCTTGAGTGAACATCTTTAAAATGAACTTTCAAGTGTCCTGTTAAGTGGTTAATTCTTTCTGTTAATAAAGCTACTTGAACTTCTGCAGATCCAGTATCTTGTGCATTTTTCCAAATTCTTCAATAATTTCTTGTTTTGATCTCATTGCCATTGTTTAATTTCCTCCTAATTATATATTATCCAATCCAAGAATATAGTGGCAACTTATATTCATAGATTAAATTACCTTTGTTATGATATCATAATTTACAGTTTTTGTAAAGAAAAAAAGTTTTTGGAAAGTTAGGAATTTTTTTCTTCACTTACTGTGCATTAGCCATCATATCTTTTACTTTCATTAATCTAGTTATACTTCCACGTTCATTTTCATCCAATTTCATTTGGATAAATCTTATTGTTTCTTTTAACTGAGGTATCGTTCTATATTCCAAAGCATTAACACGACGTCTTGTTTTTTCGACTTCATCCGCCATTAATTGACATGCTTTTTCAATTTCAGACAATTCTAATAACTCAGACATTACATTGCTTAATCCATCAATTGCATCATCCAAATCAGCTGATGTTTGAGCATACCCATAAGGATATATCGAACCTTCGGCACTTGTTTCATCTCTAATAAATTCCATTTTAGGAACATTAACACTCATAATATTTTTTTTAGTGATATTCACACTAATCTTTTCTTTTGGATATGCAATCGCATTTTCAAGCATTTCATCTGACATTACACCTCTCGCTAAAAGAAAATCTTTGAATGAATCTTGTAATCTTACTTCAACTTTTTCACGCAACTTTTTATTTTGCTTAATCATTTCAATAAATTGTCTCATAAGCTCATCTTGTTTATCTTTTAACAATTTGTGCCCACTTGATGCTGTTTTCAAACGAATCTTTAACTTAGATAACTCCATCCTAGTAGGATTGACATTTAATCTTGCCATAATTATTCATCTCCTGCTGGTAGATATTTTTCCAAATATTCATCTCTAATTCTTTTTAATTCTGTTCTAGGCAATATTTTTAATAATTCCCAACCTAAGTTTAAAGTTTCTTCTATCGTTCTGTTTGTTTCAAATCCTTGAGCTACATATTTTTCTTCAAACGCATTCGTAAATTTAACAAACGCCTTATCTGTATCTGATAATGCAGATTCTCCTAGAATTACTGCTAATTCTTTTGCTTCTTTTCCTGTCGCATAAGCCGCAAATAATTGGTTCATCGTATCTGCATGATCTTCTCTAGTTTTATTTTTACCTATCCCTTTATCTTTCAATCTTGAAAGTGATGGCAATACATCAATTGGTGGCATCAAGTTTTGTTTATACAATTCCCTTGACAAAATAATCTGCCCTTCTGTTATATATCCAGTCAAATCTGGAATTGGATGCGTTTTATCATCTTCTGGCATTGTTAATATTGGTATTTGTGTTATTGAACCTTCTCTACCTTTAATTCTTCCTGCTCTTTCATATAAAGTCGATAAATCGGTATACAAGTATCCTGGATATCCTCTTCTTCCTGGAACTTCTTTTCTAGCTGCTGATACTTCCCTCAACGCCTCACAATAGTTAGTTAAATCTGTTAAAATTACTAACACGTGCATTCCTTTTTCAAATGCTAAATATTCTGCACAAGTAAGTGCCATTCTTGGTGTTGCAATTCTTTCAATTGCTGGATCATTAGCTAAGTTCATAAATAATACAGTTCTATCAATTGCTCCTGTTTTTTTGAAGTCATCAATAAAGAATTGTGCTTCTTCAAAAGTTATCCCAATCGCACCAAATACAACCGCAAATTTTGAATCAGTACCAAGTACTCTTGCTTGTCTAGCTATTTGTGCTGCTAAGTCAGCATGTGGCATCCCTGAACCAGAGAATATCGGTAATTTTTGTCCTCTAACTAATGTATTCAATCCATCAATTGCAGAGATTCCTGTTTGAATAAATTCTGAAGGGTAATCCCTAGAAACTGGATTAATCGCAATTCCTTCAATATCTAATGTTTTTTCTGGAATAATTTTTGGACCATTATCTTTTGGTCTACCCATTCCATCAAATACTCTTCCTATCATATCTTCAGATACACCCAATGATAAAGGTCTTCCTAAAAATCTAACTTTTGAATCTTTCAAATTTAATCCAGCAGAGTTTTCAAATAATTGAACCATTGCTTTATCTCCATTTACTTCAAGGACCCTACCTCTTCTTAATTCTCCAGTTTGAGTTTCAATATCAACTAATTCATAATATTTTATTCCTTCAACACCTTCAACTACCATCAAAGGTCCTACTACTTCAGTTATAGTTTTATATTCCTTAAGCATCTAATGCACCTCCTTTTGCTATAAGATCATCTATTGCATTTTCTAATTCTTTTCCAATTTCATCAATTTTGAATAATTCATCTTCTGGTAAGTATTTAGCTCTCGCTATTCTATCTCTTACTTCAAGTGAAGCAATTTCATTCAAATATGCTCCATGTTCTAATCCTCTATTACCTTCATCATAGAATTTTAAAACTAAAGCTAGCATTTTTTCTTGTTTTTCTAATGAAGTATATGTATCAGATTCCATAAATGCATTTTGTTGTAAATAATCTTCTCTTATTGATTTAGCTACTTCTAATTTCAATTGATCTTTTTCAGATAAAGTATCTTTACCAACCAATCTTACAATTTCTTGTAAACTATTTTCTTCTTGTAATAAAGCCATCGCTCTAGCTCTATTTTTCGAGAATGCTGGACCTATATTTTTATCCATCCATCCATCAACTTTTGTTTGATACAATGTATACGAATTCAACCAGTTAATTGCTGGGAAATGTCTTCTGTAAGCCAAGTTTGCATCTAATCCCCAGAACACTTTAACAATTCTCAATGTTGCTTGCGAAACTGGTTCTGAAATATCTCCACCTGGAGGAGAAACCGCACCAATAACTGTCAATGCTCCTTCTCTTTCATCCTTTCCTAAACAAACAACGTGTCCAGCTCTTTCATAAAACTCAGCTGCTCTTGAACCTAAGTATGCTGGATATCCTTCATCTCCTGGCATTTCTTCAAGTCTTCCTGACATTTCTCTTAATGCTTCTGCCCATCTTGATGTAGAATCAGCCATTATTGCTACTGAATATCCCATATCCCTAAAGTACTCAGCAATTGTAATTCCAGTATAAATACTCGCTTCCCTTGCCGCAACTGGCATATTTGAAGTATTTGCAATTAATACTGTTCTTTTCATTAATGATTCTCCAGTTTTAGGATCTATTATTTCAGGGAATTCCATAAGAACGTCTGTCATCTCATTTCCACGTTCTCCACATCCTACATAAACAATTATTTGAGCATCTGCCCATTTTGCCATTTGGTGTTGCACTACTGTTTTTCCTGATCCGAATGGTCCTGGTACACAGGCAGTTCCACCTTTTGTTACTGGGAAAAATGTATCAATAACTCTTTGTCCTGTTATTAATGGTGCTTCTGGATTCAATTTTTTAGCATATTTTCTACCTCTTCTTACAGGCCATTTTTGCATCATTTGTACTTCCACATCACCTTTTGAAGTTTCAATTACAGCAACTGTTTCAACTACTGAAAAACTTCCTTTTTTAATAGATTTTATTGTTCCTTCTACACCGTATGGAATCATAATTTTATGATTAACCACTGCTGTTTCTTGAACGGTTCCTATTATATCTCCAGCTTCAACTTTATCTCCTACTGAAGCTACTGGTTCAAAATCCCATTTTTTCTCTCTATTTAATGAAGGTACTTCTACCCCTTTATTCAAAAAGTCTCCTGCTTTTTCCTGGAATTCCTTCAAAGGTCTTTGAATCCCATCAAACATAGCTTCTAGCAACCCTGGTCCCAACTCAACACTAAGAGGTTCTCCAGTCGAATAAACTGGTTCTCCAGGTCCTATACCTACAGTTTCTTCATAAACCTGTATAGAAGCCCTGTCTCCTCTCATTTCAATTATTTCTCCAATCAGTTTACTATCGGATACTTTTACAACGTCATATACATTCGCTTCATCCATACCTTCAGCAACAACTAAAGGTCCTGAAACTTTTATTATTTTTCCTACTTTCAAGAATATCTGCTCCTTTCCACATTAGAATATGTTCGATCCTATTGCTTTTTCAACATATTCATCTATTTTACTCAATCCAATACCTAAACTTCCTTGGTTATTTGGTATCAATATAATCGCTGGTGTTAATTCTTTATTATATCTTTCAACAGTTTCTTCTACTAATGCGGCTACTTGTTCAGTAACAAATATTATCCCGTATTTCTCATTAGCCAAACTATCAATTCTTTTTCTTGCTTCTTCTTTAGTCACGACTGGATACACATCTACACCTAAAGCCTTAAAAGCTAAAATAGAATCCTTATCTCCTACTACACCTACTTTATGCATATGTCTCACGCAGCCTTCCTTTTATTTTATCAGAACTAATATTATTTATTTTACTAACCATTATCATTCTTAACGCATTAATTTCTCTTTCTTTTGCAACTAAGTATGTAAATAATGGTTCAGGCCCAAATACTACATATTTAGACTCTTTATTTAGCTCCATCAAATAATTATCACTTATTTTCTCAAATTCTGATAATCTCTTACTTTCATTGAATGCTTCCACACCGTCCACTAAAAATGCACCTAATTTTTCTCTTCTAAAAATTTTGTGCTATAACTTCTAGCGTATCATTCAATGAAGCAACAATTTTATTTTTAGGAATTGTTCCACCTTCATGAACAACTGTTTCTAAAAATTTCATATCTCTATGTTGTTTTTTCACTCTAAACAAAGTTATTATATTTTGAAAATCAACAAGTCCTTCAACATAATTAGTTATTAAAGGCACATTGACCTTTCTTGCAATACAAGTAAATTTATATAATAGTATTTATCTACTATAATATCTATTCTTTGTGGATCTTTTTTTCTCATCAAAAATCTTTTTCTACCTCGTTAATTGCTTTTAGAAAACTCATCTGGAAATTCACTATAATGTTTCGTATCAAATCTTAATTTTAATTTATCTGCTTTCTGAGTACCTGCATCCATCAACAAATACGAAAAATCATTCCCAGACAATCTTCCTTTTAATAATACTTTTTAGATTATGATAATCATATTTTTAAAGAAAGTATGTCAACTATTTCAGTATCATTACTTAATTCTCTAACTAGATTAAACACTCTTTCAGTTTCTCTTTTTCAATATCACTTCATAATCTTGAGCATTTTGAATATCAGACATATTTTTGAGAATATTCTGTATCTCCCAATAATTTTAATACTTCTTCGGGAGTTTCAGCATCAATCATTCTATCTAGCTTATTTTTTTAGTTAAAAGTTTTTTTCTAAAACTCTAACTGTTACGACACTACGTCCGTAATCCATTCTATTCATTTAATATCTCCCTTACTCTTATGAATTCTTATGAAAAAAAGAAGTTGAGAAATTTGAACTTCTAAATCATCTCTCATAAATTCTAATTTAACTTCAAATGTATAATTTTTCTTGAACTCCATTTTCTTCCAAAAATAAATCCTGAATTTACAAATTCTTTTTCAGAAATATTTGCATTTGGAAATTCTTTTTACTTTTTCTTAAAAAATTTTTTTTTAACAATTAACTTTTGATTTTTTTATTTAAAGAAGAATTATCTAGATTTTTTTCATGTAATCTATATATTCTGCTTCATTCATATTTAAAAGTTTTTTTCTCAATCTATTGATTACTTTATCAATAACTTGTTGTTTTGCTTTTAATTTTTCATTTCTTATTTTCAAGCTAGCACCTGATTTTATTCTTTCTACAGCTAAATCTCTATCTCTAACTGCACTTTCCTCCAATGATGCTTTTTTTGAGAATTATACTTTCCAATTTCTTTTTTTATATTTTTTTCAGCTGCCGTTTTTTTGAGCTGCCTTCACTATTTCATCTGCTTTGATTTTTTTGCATCATTTAATATTTTTGATGTTAAATTATCCAAATTAGACATTTCTTCACATCCTTTCAATTTTAATTATTTAAATGATACTCCAGATAATAACATAATTGATACAACGAATGCTAATAACGCATAAGTTTCAACCATTACGGCATAAATAATCCCTTTTGTTGATTGTTCTTCATTTTTTGCTAATAAGCTAATACCTGATGCTGCTACTCTTCCTTGTGCTACTGCTGAACCATATCCTGCAATTGCAATTGGTAAACAAGCCATCAAAATATATACACCTTCTGCAAAACTCATATTTGCATTCAATCTACCTAAAACCATCAATCCAATAACGAAACCATACAATCCTTGTGTACCTGGTAACAATTGTAATACTAACGATTTACCAAATTTTTCTGGTTCTTCAATCATTAATCCTGATGCTACTTCCCCTACTATTCCTACTCCTTTGGCTGATCCCCAACCTGCTAAAAATGTTGCTAACGCTGCTCCTAAAGCTGCAAAAAGTACTCCTCCATGTTGTGCTAATACACCTGATACATTATTCATTTTTTTCCTCCTAAAATTTATATTTTTTATTTATTTTTTCAAATATTTAACTAAATTTAATTAATCTTCTATATTTATATATTTACTATCTGTTCTAAAGTCTCTAAATGGTTTTCCTCCACCTTCATAAAACTTACCAAAAAATTCTACATACATAAGTCTTGAAGTGTGAACGTATCCACCTAAGAACGATAAGAACATATTAAAGAAGTGCCCACATACAAATATAATCGGAACAAATATTAATCCAATCCATGAACCTGATACCATTCCAATAATCATATTAATTGCTTGAGCTATAAATCCTCCAGAAAGTCCTAAAGCCATCAATCTCGAATACGATACAAAATCTCCAACATAACTTGAAATTCCATAAAGGCTATACAATCCGCCTCCTAATTTCGCTCCAACACTTTTAGCTTCTCTTCCACCAGTCAATACAATTCCAATCATTCCAATTACAGCAATAATTCCTGAAACTGTAGCAACAGTCGGATTTAAGTTTGTCATCTTAAACAATAAGTAAAGCATTCCTCCAGTTAGTGTCATATACCAAAATAGTACATCATACACAGCTTCCATTGGTTTTTTCGCTTTTATTAACAAATATGCTTTTAACGCCAATCCAAAGAAAATATGCACTATTCCAAATAACACAGAACCAACTAATAATTTGTTATAATCTTTTCCAGGATCTATAAGTCCTTTTACTAATGGCAATCCAAAAATAAGAACCATAAATCAATCCCCAAATTATAACTGAAAAAAACTTAAATAGAAAAAAAGAATTTTTACAAATAACCTATTACTTTTTATTTAAATTCATACATTTCAATACAAATAAAGTTCCTAGTAATAATACTAATCCATATCCAACATCTGCTCCCATCATTCCAAAGAACACTATATAAAACGGTGTTAAGAATGGTGTTGGATCAATTTCATTATATTTAGGATATGCATACATTCCTGTTAAACTTTCAAATGCACTTGCAATTTTCCCATTTTTTTAATTTTATCGGTACTTCAGAATCATCTCTATCTGCTTCCTGTGTCTTCAAATAGTAATTATCTCCCACTTCCGATTTAATAGTTTTTTCAAATGCACTTAACTTCCCAGTTGGAACCCAACCTTTTATAACACAAGTTTTCTCAGTTTGTGCCAAATTTTCCATAGTTTCTATTCTAAGTTTTTTATTTCTTAAATACTCATAAATAGCTTCTAAGTGAGGCAAGTCATCAAGATAATTTTTTTAATTTCTTTTTTTAATCCTCTTTTAGTAACCTTTAATTGCTCAATTTCTCTTTTTAATATCTGAAATATAACTATTTGGTTCTTTATCAATATTCAATTCTGCCAAACTAAAAACTACTGTTTCTAAAAAAACTTCATCTAATTTTTTTCTTTTTCTTCATTAGATTTATCTGAAATAACTAAATAATAAACATCTTCTTTCGTTATTTTTTTAATTCTTCATAATAAGTATATTTTAACTCGCTAATTTTATTAATAAACGAACTTTTTTTAATTTAATAGGAATACTCCCCAAATAACTTGTTACATTTTTTTAATTTCTTCAATTCTTGAGGATTTACATCCAATCTATTCCAAATTGAAAGATCTTCAATTTCTGAATATTTTTTTTAGAAATTTTTGATTTTACATTTGAGTATCTTACTCCCAAATCTTTTTAAATTATATGCTACTGTCTTCCAATCATATGTTCGAGCTTTTTTTCTGATAACTCATTGAAAAGTATAGTTATCATTCCCTCTCATAATTGCTTTTTAAACTTTTTATCTACTGGATGATATTTTTTTGTAAAAAGCTGAATTGCTGTATCTACCGTTGTTAAACGTTCATCTATTCTAGTCAATTCCTCATTATTATTTACTTTTTTTCAATAAAAATTGTTTCATCTTCTTTTTCTTCAATCTGAATATCATCAAATTCTACTTCTTTAAATTGTTGTAAACTTTTTTTAGAAGTGGGGCCTTCTGTGAAGCAAAAAGCAATTAAATTAAATTTACTCATTTTTACTATTGACATTATTTCACAACCCTCTCTCTTAATATATTTGCTATTTCGTCAATTTTTTTATTATCGACATTCAATATATCTTTTATATTTTTCCTCTTCTTTAGCAAGGAGAATATCTACAGATTTATTAGCTTCTTCAACTGTTTTTTTCTTTCAATTGTTTCAATTCAGTTTTTTTAAATCCGAAATTATTTTATTACCATCTTCTTTAATCTTTTTGATCAGTTTCTTTTTGCAATATTTTTTTAGATTCTTCATTGGCTTTTTAATATAATTTCATCTGCTTCTTTTTCTGCTTTTTGTATCTTTTTTTAAAACTTCTTCTGCCAAGATTTATACCTCCTTCTAACAAATTTAAATTTTACTAATTATCATTTAATTTATCAAAAAAATAATATGACAAAAAAATGACTAATCAGTCAAAAGAATAATACCACTTTTTTTATAATTCTGTCAAGAATTATATCTTAGAAAAACGTCTTAAGTTTTAAGAATTTAATTGAGTTTATTACAATTTCTTGAATTCTAATTTTTTTCTAAAAAAAGACGATAGCCTAAAGTCATTTTCATAACAACCTTAATCTATCGTATTTTTCATTTACTTATCTAATCTAATATATTTTTAATGAATTCTTTTCAACAAAAACCTTGTCTTATAGCTTCTTCTTTTTGTGCGAAATCATTTTTTTGATATAGTTTCATTTTCAAGATTTTTCTACATTAGTTTTTAATTCATTTAATTCTTTTTTTGTTTAGCATTTTTTTCTCTACCTAATTTATCTACACCATTAGACGCATTAGTCATAATCATTGCAGCAACCACTACTATCATTATGTAGAAAACTCCAATTATTACTTTCGTTCTATTAAAAACCATTAACATTTTTTTAGTAACTTTTCTCTTTTTTTATTTTTTTGATGTTGACCAATCATTTGAAAAATGTATTGTAATTTTTGAGATACATTATTTGTAGTTGTTTTTGGAATATCAGGGAAAATCCATCATTTGTAATTTTTTTCTTTCTTGTACCACTACTCATCCCTTTATTCACCCCTTTCAAATATTCTTAATTTTGCCGAATGTGCTCTATTATTCATTTCTAACTCCTCTTTTTTTGCAACTATCGGTTTTCTCGTTATTACTTTACCTAAACTTTTTTTATTACATACGCATATTGGTATGTCTGAAGGACATGTACATGGATTTTCAAATTCTCTGAATTTTTCCTTTACTATACGATCTTCCAAAGAATGAAATGTAATAACCAATAGTCTTCCTTTTTGGATTTAATAAATTAATTGCTTTATCCAAAGTTTCTGTCAGTACTTCTAACTCTTTATTTACAAATATCCTAATTGCTTGAAAAAGTCCTTTTTAGCAGGATGTCTCTTCATGCTTTTTCCTATAGATTTTATAACAATATCTGCTAATTCAGTAGTTGTTTCAATATCTTTATTTTTTTCTATATTCAACTATATTTCTAGCAATTCTTCTAGATTTTTGGCTCTTCTCCATATTTATAAATAATATCTGCTATTTCTTTTTCAGAAAAATTTATTTACAACATCATAAGCACTAACTTCTAATTCTTTGTTCATTCTCATATCAAGTTTTGCTTCAAATCTATATGAAAATCCTCTTTCAACATTGTCCAATTGATTGGACGAAACTCCTATATCCATTAAAAATTCTATCTACTTTATCATATCCAGCTAAATAAATCACAGTGTCTAAATTTTTAAAAATTATCTTGAAATATCTCTAATTTATCTTTATAATCTTTCAATCTCTTTTTGAAAAAAATTAATTGCTTCTATATCTTGATCTATCCCTATAACTTTAGAATCTGCTGAAGAATTTTTTTAAAAATTCCTTCCGTATGTCCGCCACCACCTAAAGTACAATCTACATAAACAGCTCTTCCATCAGTTATTATATTTTCAATTGTTTCATCGTACAAAACAGGCTTATGGTAATCCACTTAAGACCTCCTTCCTCTCTTTTTATTCTATATTTTATCTATAAATATTTGACTACCGCATTAATTATAATAAGTATTGTACCATAAGTTTAATTTTTTGTAAACGTAAAACACGATAAAACTGTATTTTTTTATAAAAAAACATTAATAATAAACAATTTCTTTTCCAATCTTTTCAGAAATTTCTTCCCCCAAAAGTTCTTTAATTAAAGCTAACCCAAAATCTATAGCTGTTCCTGCTCCTCTACTTGTAACAATATTCCCATCTTTAACAACTGCTTCTCTAGTCAAAATAGCTTTCCCTTGTTCTAAATCAGATTCACATGCTGGAAAACAGATTGCTTTTCTATTTTCCAATATTCCCAACGAAGCCAATACAGTCGGTGCTGCACAAATTGCTCCAACTTTTTTATTTTCAGCAAACTTTTTTACTATTTCTAAAACTTCTTTAGATTCGAAATAATTTTTTGTCCCAGGTCCTCCAGGTAAAACTACCATTTCATACTCATCAAAATTTACATCTCTTATTATTTTATCTGCCAATACAGTAATCTTACGAGAACTTACTACTTCTTTTTCCTGATTTATAGAAATTGTATCAACTTCAATATTAGCTCTTCTCATCAAATCTACTGGTGCCAATGCCTCTAATTCTTCAAATCCATTAGTTAAAAAAATAACGCAACTTTTTTTCTTTCCATGTATACTCTCCTCTTAAAATCTAATTTCATAAAAGCAAGAAGACCTGAAAAAAATCAGGTCTTATATTTATTACTTTAAATTATAACAATTTTTTTCTAGTACTTCTGCTGGTGTATCTTGTTGTAAGATAATATCTCTATATTTTTTTGAGCTTCTGCATAACTGCTGCTTCTAATAATTTTCTTAACTTGTAATGTTGATGAAGCACTCATACTGAATGAATCAAGTCCCATTCCTAATAATAATTTAGTAGCTTTTTTATCTCCAGCAAATTCTCCACACATACTTACGCTAATACCTGCATTATGTGCAGCATCAATTACTTTTTGAATAGCTTCTAATACTGCTGGGTTAAATGAGTTATATAAAGCTGATACCATTTCATTTCCTCTATCTACAGCTAAGAAATATTGAGTCAAATCGTTAGTTCCAATTGAGAAGAAATCTACTTCTTTAGCGAATTTGTAAGCTATAATTGCTGTTGATGGAGTTTCAACCATTATTCCAACTTTTATATTTCTATCGAACAATTGACCAATTTCATCTAATTCTTTTTTACATTCTTCTAAAATTTCATTAGCTTTTCTTATTTCATTAACAGAACTTATCATTGGATACATAATTTTTTTATTTGACCATAATGAGAAGCTCTTAAGATTGCTTTCAATTGTGTTTTGAACATATCTTTATTTTCTAATGAAATTCTAATTGCTCTATATCCTAAGAATGGATTCATTTCTTTTGGTAAGTCTAAATAAGGTAATTCTTTATCTCCACCGATATCCATTGTTCTTATTGTAACTGGTTTCCCTTGCATTTTTTGAACTACAACTTTATATGCTTCATATTGTTCTTCTTCTGTTGGGAAGTGATCAGAGTTCATAAATAAGAATTCTGTTCTATATAATCCAATTCCAGTTGCTCCTGAAGCTATTACAGCATCAACATCATTAGGACTTCCGATATTTCCCCAAATATCTACTTTTCTTCCATCAGTTGTAACTGCTTCTTCTGAAATTAATTTTTTCAATTCTTCTTTTTCTGCAGCCAATTTTTCTTTTTTAGCAACATATTCTGCAATTAATTCTGGCGAAGGATCTAAGAATAATTCTCCTTCTTCCCCATCCATAATTACTGTTTCTCCTTCTTTTACTTCATTAAGAACACCTTTAATTCCAACTACTGCAGGTAATTCTAATGATCTAGCCATTATAGCTGAGTGAGCTGTTTTTCCACCAACTTCAGTTAAGAAACCAACACAATTTTCTAAATCTAATTGAGCTGTATCTGATGGTGTCAAATCATAAGTTACAACTACTGTATTAGGATCTAAGTCACTTAAATCTTTTATTCTAATACCTAATAAGTTTTTCAACCATCTTTTACCTATATCTTGTAAATCTGCAGCTCTTTCTCTTAAATAAGGATCATCTAATTTTGATATCATTTCACAATATTCATTAATTCCATCATGTAAAGCTTTTGCTGCTGGTAATCCTTCACCTTTAATTTTATCTTCTACTTCCATAATCAAATCTTCATCTTCAAGAAGTAGTATGTGACCATCAAAAATTGCTGCTTTGTCTTCACCCATTTTTTTCTTTTTACTTTTTCTCTAATAGCAATTAATTGAGTTTTTTTGATTTTTTTAAAACCATCTTCTAATTTTGTTAATTCTGCTTCAATTGTTGAATTTTCATCTTTTTACTTCTGGTATAATCATTTCCTCTTCTGTAAAAAGTAATACTTTCCCTATAGCTACTCCTTCTGAAGCTCCAATTCCTGTTAATCTTTTTCATATTCTTCTCCTCTATATATAATATTTTATAAAAAAACAAATTTATTTAGAATATCAATTATTTCCGCTTAGATTTTTATACTATCTCTAAACAATTTTACTATCTCACCTTTTCCAAAATCAGTTGCCATATCCATTGCATCTCCTCCATGATTATCTTTCTGCATTGGATTTGCTCCATATTTTAATAATAACTTCACTATTTCTGTATTCGATTTTAAAGTTGCATCTTGAAGTGCATTCCAACCATCATATTGACTCTTAATATTGATTAATCGAGGATTTTTTTCAACAACAATTCTGCTGCTTCCAAATTTTCATAATAGGCAGCTGTTCCTAACACTGTCCTATTTAAAATTGGATGCTTAACTCTTAAATCTGCATTATTTTCTAAAAATATTTTAACTAAATCATTATTATTAGATTCAATCGCAACAACTAAAGGTATATATCCATCTAGGCTTTTTTTCATTAACATTGATTAATTCTTTTCGTCCTATCAAGATATATATGTCATCATCTAACGGACCATACACTTCACTTCTATTTATTTTAGTTTCATTAGGTGACTTTCTTAGTGTATTTTCTTTTTAAATCCATCCTATAAATAACATATTTATTATTTTTTTCCTAATCGCATTGAATAATAATTTTAATTCATTCTCTTTTTCATCTATTTCCTTTTTCAAAGTAACTAATTCCAAATCTCTAGTATATGAAAAATAAACTTTGTAGTTGTATAAAGAATAAACAAAAAAATTATCAATTTTACTGAAAAAATAAACCTATTTCTTAATTTTTAGACATCTCATATCTTACCTCACTATAATTATACCACATGATTTTTGAAAGTGTAAATATTTTTGTGATTTTTCACAACAAATATAAAAAAATACATAATTTGTTAATTATTTAAATTTACAAAACATTTATATTTTTTTTATGAATCTTTAGTGAACTACTCTGATTTTTTTGGAAGTCGGAGACTTCTTGCTATCTTTTGTTAAATCAATTTACACTAAATAAACAATGAACTCTCCGTTTTTACAGTTTATCAGGTTTCATTTAAATCACTACCTTAAAAAAACTTTCATTTGGAGAGTTCTCAATTAATTTCTATATTTTTACATTCTCTTCTTACTAAATCTTTTTTTGCTTTTTAAAAAAATAATTTATCTTTTTTTATCAATCAAAAAAATAAACTTTTTTTAAAAAATTATTTCATAAAATCTGGAATATCTATTTTTTTCTCTTTCTTTTTCCACATTTTCTTCTTGCTGTTTTTGGAGTATCTCCATTATCAAAATCATCTGAATCATTCGAATCATCTGAATTATCTTCATCTGAACTTTCAGAATCTTCAGAATTTTCTTTTTTTCTTTTTTTAAATCTTCAACGATATCTTCTTCTAATTTTTATTATATCTTGCTGATTTTTCTTCAATTTCCGTCTTCAATTCCTCTGTTTCTTTTGTATTATCTTGTTCTTCAACAATTTCATCTACTTTTTCAACAGTTTCCAATATTTTTTTTCTTGAAGTTGTTGCTCATCTTTCTTTTCTGAAATTTGTGCTTCTTCAGCTAAAAATATCTTCAAATGTAGCTCCTGCAATTATTTTTTTCTTACAGCTTCTCCTGTTATAGTTTCTTTTTTTCAACAATAACTGTGCTACATTTTCAAGTTTTTCTCTATTTTTCTCTTAAAGTATTTAAAGTTTTTAAATACTCATCTGTTAATATTTTTCTGATTTCTAAATCAATTTCTCTAACAGTTTCATCACTTTTTATTAGTAGTAAATGAGAATTCTTCTTCAGAATTTTCAAAATTTATAGGTCCTAAATTTTTACTCATTCCAACTCTTTCAACATATGTTCTTGCTAATTGAGTTGCTCGTTTTATATCAGAATATGCTCCTGTACTAATATCTTCTAACACTAATTCTTCTGCAGCTCTACCACCGAATAAAACTTTAATTTCAGCCAAGATTTCTCTACTTGTTGTAACTAATTTTTCTTCAGGAAGTGGCATCATAAATCCACCTGCATCCCCTCTAGGAATAATTGTTACTTTATGCACTGGATCTGCTCCTGGTGTTAACTCTGTCATCACAGCATGTCCTGCTTCATGATATGCCAACAATCTTTTTTCTTCTGGTTTAATAATCTTACCTTTTTGTCCAAGACCCATTCCAATTTTATCTACTGCTTCATCTAAATCTTCCATTGTAATTGTGTCAGAAGATCTTCTAGCTGCTAAAATTGCTGCTTCATTCAATAAATTTGCAATATCTGCTCCAACAAATCCTGGAGTTATTTTCGCTATATCTTCTAATCTTACATCAGCTGCAAGTTTTTTATTTCTAGAATGAACTTTTAAAATAGCAATTCTACCTTGTAAATCAGGTGCATCAACAGTTACTCTTCTATCAAATCTACCTGCTCTTAATAATGCAGAATCTAACACATCTTCTCTATTTGTAGCAGCTAAAACTATAACTTTTGTATCAGTATCAAATCCATCCATTTCAACTAATAATTGATTTAAAGTTTGTTCTCTTTCATCGTTACTTCCACTATTTTTCCCAGCACTTCTTCTTCTACCGATAGCATCAATTTCATCTATAAAAATAATTGATGGAGTAGATTTTTTAGCTTTTTCAAACAAGTCTCTTACTCTTGAAGCTCCAACTCCGACAAACATTTCTACAAATTCAGATCCTGAAATACTAAAGAACGATGCTCCTGATTCTCCAGCTACTGCTTTTGCTAGTAATGTTTTTCCAGTACCAGGTCTTCCTAATAATAAAACTCCTTTAGGAACTCTTGCTCCAGCTTTTGTATATTTTTCTGGATTTTTTAAGAAATCTACAACTTCTTTTAATTCTTCTTTAGCTCCATCTACACCAGCAACATCATCAAATTTAACATCTGGTTTTTTATCCATTTTATCAGCACGAGACTTACCAAATCCAAACATATTTCCAGGTCCGCCTTGAGAACCATCCATCATTTTTTTAGCAAGATAAACCATTAGTCCAATCATTAACACCATTGGTAATAAATTAATTAAAAGTGCCATAAATAATCCACTTCCTGATGGTGGTAAAGATGTAACTTTTACTTTGTTATTAGCTATTGCTTGGACAATTATTGGGTCATTTCCCACTCTTTCAGTTATCTTTTTTGTATAATAATACACATCTTGATTTCCTTCTCTAACTTTCGAAAGTAATCTGTCATCTTTTTCTTGAATTTCACTAAAACTTCCATCTTTAATTTTATTTACAAATTCACTATACGTTATATTTTTTTCTTTGGTTGAAAAATACTCTTGTATTGACCCATAGAAAATAAATGTAAACGCTATTAATATAATTGTAAAAAAATACTAACGGTGATCCAAATGGTGATTTATTACCGTCATCTTTTTGAATCATTTTTTTCTGTTATTTTTCTTTTCGTAGCTCTTCTAATCTTCTTTTTTTATATCATTTCTGTTTTTATCTTCCATCTTTCCTCCCTATTATCAATATTCTTTTCTCTTTTCCCAACATATCAAATTCTACTTTTTTTCAAAAAAATTTAGAACTCTTTATATTTGAAACTAATAAGATTTCTCTCTTATCTCCATCCTCCACATCATTGATATTTTCAATAATTGGAATTTTATCACGCTCCCACTTAGGTATCTTTTCATCTATTAGAATTTTTTTATTTTTTTTGATGTTCAGAATTTTTTTACCTAATATTGTATCTCCAGCTTTTTCTACTTCTAACGACTAATTTACCTATTTCTAAATCTGATTCTATCTCATAATAATTATATTCTTGATTATTTTTTTCAAAAAAATTCTTTTTTTCAAAAAAATTTCAAAATTTTCATACAATATTATCTCGTAATTATACCACTCAACACTTTGATTTTTTTCTTAATAATCACTTCAATATTATAATCTTTTTTTCTTCTTTTTCAACTACTTTTTAATTGCCCATATTTCTTTTTGCAAAAATTTTTACCATTTCCCAAATAAAAATTCCTTCGAACCCTTCGAATCTATCAATCCATTTTTCATTAAAAAAATATTATCATAAATTTTATCAATTTTTATCTCTTGAAATTTCTTTAACACCTTTATTTTTCAAGATATCGAACAAATTTATCTTTTGACATATTTACCTCAATATTTTGAACTCTCACATTTTTCATCTCTATCATTTATTTCTAAAAATCAAATTATTAATCTTGTCTTTAAATCTCGGATTTACTTGAATGAATTTAGGGAAAAAAACCTCATTCCTAATAAAAATTTCTCGTATAATCAATTTCATTATTTGTATAATCAATAATAAATTTTTTTGATTCAATTCTTCTAAAAAAATTAACAATAATTTTTTTCAAATTGTAATATTGGTCTAATTATATGCTCTCTAACTCTCGGTATCCCTTTCAACCCTCTAATAGACGTTCCTCGTAAAATCCTAAAAATAAAGGTCTCCACATTATCATCTAAATTGTGACCTGTCGCTATTTTTGTAAACCCTTCTTTTTGAAAAACTTTTTCCAATACTTCGTATCTCAATTCTCTAGCTGCTAACTCGATGGATTTCTTCATTTTTTTTGAATGACTGTTCACATCGACACTTTCAATATACAATTTCACGTCATTTTTTTTAGAAAAATCCTTCACAAAATTTAAATCATTATCAACATCTGAGCGCAAATTATGATTTACATACATTAATGCTAATTCAAGATTGTATTCACTTTTCAAATAATTCAATAAATAAAATAGAAACACTGAATCTGGTCCACCAGAAAAAAAGCAATTAATATTTTATCATTTTTATAATTTCTTCTCTTTTTTTAAATTTTTTTTAGTTGCTTTTGAAAAACCTTTTTAAAAATCCAGCATTTTTTTCTTCCCTATTCCTAAAAATTATTTTTAATTGCCCACTTTCTCTTCTCTTTTTCAAATGTTCTTCGTGAGTCTTCGAATAATAAGTTTTTCCTTTATAAGTAAAGAAAAATAAGTCATCTCCTCAACAGCATCTTCAACAATTTTTACTGTTTCATAAGGTGGATTTCCAATTGGAGTTGGTGGTAATCCTTTTGTTTTATACGAATTATACGGTGTGTTTGTATTTTTCAATTCACCTCTTAACGCTTGTCTTCCTAATTCATATTTCAATGTCGCATCCGATTCCAATCTCATTCCTTTTTCTAAACGTTTTTTTGAATAATCCTGCAACTTTAGATTTATCAGCATTATTGGGAACTTCAGCTTCTACAATGAGATGCCAATTTCAAATTATTATAAAAACTCTGCTTTATTTGGATATTTTTTTCTGGAGAAATTTCTTCAAAAAAATTCATTTAAAATTGTTTTTACCACTTGTTCGGTCGTTACATTTTTCATTAAAAAAATATAAGTTTCTGGATAAAAATATCCTTCAAAAATTATTTCCTTCATGTGGATACGGAAAAATCTACGGTTTTCAATACATTCTCTATTTCTTCTTTTGAACCTAATCCCAACGCATCCATTCTTTCATATATTTGTTTTGTTGTAAATCCTTCAGGAATCGTCAATCTTATTCCATTAGTTTCACTATTTTTTTATTTTTTTCTAATAATTTCATATTTTTGAAAAACTTCCCATCAAATTTATAAGTTCCTATTTTTCAAATTTGTATTTTTTTACCTTTTCGTTTTCAAATACAATCTATCCATTATCCCATAATTTAATTTCAACTCTTTATAAATTTGTTGAAATGTTGTTCCTTTTTACATTTACATGTACATTTTTATACTCTTTTTTTCCAATAAAAAAACTTAAAAAGAACATTAGAAACATCATTAAAAAGTATAAAAAAATAACAATATTCGATATTTTTAAGTAATTTTTTTCATAACTCTCAATACATTTTTTTATTATTTATTTTTTTAGATTTTTTTCTTTAATTTTTTTGTTTTTTTGATTTTACACCTGTATCTATTTGAAAGAATTTCTCTGGATCCGCATTAATCTCTTCTTCAATCAATCTTGCTCTTTCCTGTTCAATATACTCTTTCCTTGATTTTTCAATTTCATCATTTCTCAATGCAGTATCATATTCTACATCTTTCAAATTTGGAATCGCTTTTAAAATTGATTCGTACTCAGATTTTTCATTTCCTTCCAAATCTACATCATCGTCTGGCTCTCTTGAAAACACTCTAACAACTCCTGTGTCTTGATACCTTATAACCATGTATTTGTATTTTCTATCAAAAAAAAGAATTTCATTTTTAAAGCTCTTAAATAATTTAGCCTCTGTACTTAAATAAACTTTCCCTTTCTCTTCTTTAATCCAAGCTCTTTCATTATTTTTCAACCCAAATTTGGTTCGCTGGAATAAAATAATCTCTTGTAATTCTGTAACCATTCATTTCTTGTGCAAAATTATATCTTACATTTTGAAAAATTTGCTTCTTGAGGATCTGTTGTTTTTATCAAATACCAAGTTCCATAAGATGCTGGTACATAAAATTTCAATGTCGGATTAACTTTTTCATCTATTTTTCTAATAAATTTATCAAGTTTATTAATTACCTTATTTTCTTTTTTTACTTCTTTTTACATCTGTATCGTCTTCATCTAAATAGATGTATCCCGCTTCTCTTTCTTCATTATTACTCTCTTCAAGATAATCATTCCTGCTTGATTCATCTTTTTTTATTAATAATTATTTCAACCTTTACTGCTTCATCTGAAATTTTCTTTTTTTATTACTATTTTCAGCTAATAAAACGTTTGAAATCAAAAATAAAAAAATTAATAAATTAATTATTTTTATTTTTTTCTCAAAATTATCACCTTTTTTTAATATAATTTTTTTACAATTATAACACACATACAATTTTTTTATAAAAGTAGTATTTTTTTCTAGTGATATAATAAAAAAATTTCAAGAACTCTTATTGAATTACTGATAAAAATAAAAAATATAACTGCAAGACGATTATTAATAGAATTTATAAATAAAAAAAGCAAGACCTTCATATCTTGCTCTATTATTATTCAACTGTTGTTTCTTCTTCAGTTGCTAAAAATTTGTCTACCTCTATATACTCCTGTTTTTTTAAATTTAATCTATGAGGTCTTCTTACTGTTCCATCAGCTTCTACGATAATGCTTGGAGCAGAAATTGAATCATGAGATCTTCTCATATTTCTTTTTGCTTTTTGAAGTTCTTTTTCTTAGGTACTGCCATTGTTTACCGACTCCTTTCCAATAATTGGTATGTAATAAGTAAGCATATTTATGCAATTTGCTTTCTTTAAAAAAATATTATACAAGATATTATAATAAATAAGTCTTTATTTGTCAAGTCTTTTTCTACTTTTTTTCATATTTTATTTTTTTATAATATCTTGTTTTTTTGTTTTTTTCTTATTTTTTTAAAAAAATAAAAATAAAAAAACTTTTATCATTTTGTAAATTAATGATTTCTCAAAATTAAAGTTTCAAATTAAACTCTACTTGTAGTTCCATTTTCATATTTTTTTCTTTCGTTAGCGTTCAAATATTTTTCTCAATCTAATAAAGTTTGGTGTAATTTCAACTAACTCATCATTTTCAATATATTCTAAAGCTAATTCAAGTGTAAATTCTTTTGGAGGTGCTAATTTCACTGCATCGTCACTTCCAGCTGCCCTCATATTTGTAAGTTTTTTCCCTTTACAAACATTTACAACTAGATCATTTTCTCTTGAATGTTCTCCAACAATCATTCCTTCATATACTTCTACACCAGGCCCAATAAATAAAATTCCTCTTGGTTGTAAGTTATTCAATGAGTAACCTAAACTTGTTCCTGATTCCATTGCAATAAGAACTCCTCTTCTTCTTCCAGTTACTTCACCTTTAAATGGTTCATATTCAAAGAATGAATGATTTAAAATTCCTGTACCTCTAGTTTCTGTTAAAAATTCATTTCTAAATCCAATTAATCCTCTTGAAGGTACTTTAAATTCAAGTCTAGTATAACCATCTGTTCCTTGAACCATATTTACCATTTCACCTTTTCTCAATCCTAATTTTTCAATAACAACTCCCACGAATTCATCTGCAACATCAATAATTGCCAATTCTATAGGTTCCATTTTTTGTCCATTTTTTTCTTTATAAATTACTTCTGGTTTAGATACAGCTACCTCGTATCCTTCTCTTCTCATATTTTCTAACAATATTGATAATTGAAGTTCTCCTCTTCCTTTAACTATAAAGGCATCTGGCGAATCAGTCATTTCTAATCTCATACTTACATTATGATTTACTTCTTTTTGTAATCTTTCCAAAATGTTTCTAGATGTTACAAATTTTCCGTCTTTTCCAGCAAATGGTGAATCATTTACAACAAAAGTCATTGCTAATGTAGGTTCATCAATATCAATTAATGGAAGTGGTTTTGGATTATTTCTATCTGCAACTGTTTCTCCTATATCAATTTTTTCAATTCCTGCCACAGTTACGATATCTCCAGCTGATGCTTCTTCCATTTCCACTTTTTTCAATCCATCATAACCATAAATTCTAGTAACTTTAGCGTTTACCATTTCTCCATCTCTTTTAATTAAAGTTATGTCGCCATTTTTTTCAACTTTTCCATTATAAATTCTTCCTGTCCCTAATTTACCTACATATTCATCATATTCTGTATTAGTAATTAGCATTTGTAAAGGTTCGTTTTCGTCACCTTCTGGATCTTCAACGTGTTTTAAAATCATTTCGAATAAAGGTTGCATATCTTTATCTTCATCTTCTAATTCAAGTTTAGCAAATCCATTTTTTGCAGAAGCATAAACTACTGGGAAATCCAATTGTGCGTCATTTGCTCCCAATTCAACAAATAAATCGAATACAGAATCAACAACAGCATCTGGATCAGAATTTGGTCTATCTATTTTATTTACAACAACAATTGGTCTCAAACCATGTTCTAATGCTTGTTTCAATACATATTTAGTTTGAGGCATTACTCCTTCAAATGCATCTACTAATAACAACACTGAATCAACCATTTTTAAGATTCTTTGTACTTCTCCACCAAAATCAGCATGTCCTGGAGTATCTACTACGTTTATTTTATAACCACCATAATGAATTGACGCATTTTTTGAAAAGATTGTTATTCCTCTTTCTTTTTCTAAATCATCACTATCCATTACTCTTTCATCTACTTTTTCATGTTCTCCAAACGTTCCTGATTGCTTCAATAACGCATCCACTAATGTTGTTTTACCGTGGTCTACGTGAGCAATTATTGCTATATTTTTTATTTTATTACTCATTCTCGTTTCAAGCGAACTTTCTCGCCTACATTCCTCCTTAATATTTTTTTCTATCTTTTTAAATTTTATAAAATTAATATCAAAAAAATTTTTAAAAATTCATAATTTTATAGAGTATTATAACATATTTTTTTAAAAAAATAAAAAAATACATTTTTTTATTTTTTTTGTTTAAACTTTTTTTCTAAAAATAAAAAAATTACTTTAGAAATTTTTATGGAAAAAAATAGAATAGGAATGCGTCATAAATTGAAAAATTATTTTATCCACTTTATGAGACATCCCTATATCAAAAATTTTCTATTTAGTAAATATTACTTGACTCTCAACATCCTTAGGTAATTTTATTCCCAAAAAAATTCCATATTAGATTTACTAACTTTTATTTGTAGATTTTTTACGGCTTCTATTGGGAAATCACTCGGTTTTTTACCTTTTAATAAAATTTCCGCTGCAATTTCTCCTGAACGGTAACCAATTCCATAATCTGTCGTACCTTGAGAAATAAATGCACCTGCATTACTGTAAACATCATTTGTTGCAAATACTGGAACTTTCACTTTATTTAAAACGTCTAACAATGCTGCAAAATACGATGCAACTGTGTTATCTTGAGTTGCATAATAAATATCTATTTCTTTAGAAATTATATTTGCTGCTGCTAAAAGTTCTGTTCCATTTGTTATCGCTTTATCAACAACATTAAAACCATTTTCTTTAGCTAATTTTTTTCAAATTATTTACTTCAGAAACTGAATTTTGTTCAGATGAATTATAAATTATACCTATATTTTTTGCTTTTGGAAATATTTTTCTCATTAATTTAAGATTTTCATTAATCGGAGCTGCTCCACTTGTTCCTGTAACATTTGGAATTCCTTCTAATCCTGCACTTTTAGGATCTGTTACCGACGCAAATACGACTGGTATTGATTTATCCACCTGATTTTTAGCTGCTTGAGCTGTTGGCGTTGTAACTGCAAACACTAAATCCTTTTTATCTGACGAAAACTGTTGCATTATCAATGTTTGAGCACCCATATCATTATTAGCTATTTTATCATCATACTCTGCTTTAACTCCTGCCTTTTCCAAAGCATCTTTAAACCCTTTTTTCGCAGCATTTAAAGCTGGATGGTCTACAATTTGCGATAATCCTATCCTAAAAACCTTTTCTGACTTAGAACTACTTTTACTTTGAGTCTTTTGAGCTCCTTCATTTTTATTTCCACATGACATTAGCATGCCTCCTAACATACCGAATAACAGTACACCTCTCATAATTTTTTTTCATCTGAATCTCCTCCTACATAAATAATTTTTAAAATATATTTTTTTATTTTTTTCTATTTTTTTTAACTATAACTTTTTATTAATTACAAATCATAACACTGATTATAACTATTTTTAATCCTATCTGTAACTTCTCAAAAAAATGAAGACCACTCTTTAGTTTCTTTTTGAAAAAGTAATTTAAAAAGTCGTTTATTTTGTAACCTTTTATATCAATTGTTATGATTTTTATCTTCTATTTTTCAAAGATTTTATTATATTTAAATCATCTTTTGCTTTTAGTTTCGCCTATTATAGTGTATTTCCCATTAAATTTAGGTGCTGGTATAGCAGTGAAGAAAAAAATTGGCTACTATTAGTATTAGGTCCTTTATTTGCCATTGCTAACATACCTTCTGTATTAAAATTTAACCATTTAACAATTTCATCATTTACTAAATATCCTGTTCCACCTGTTCCATCTCCAACTGGGTCACCACCTTGTACAATAGCCTCTGGAAACGTTATTTTTACTAAAAGATAATCCATCATAAAAATCCATTTTTAGCCAGGAATACAAAATTTGCCACATTTTTTTAGGAGCAGCTTCTGGATATAAAAAAATACATTTATATCTCCTTTTGTCGTTCTAATAACTGCTTCCATTCTAAAATTTTTCCATCTCTTTCAAAAAAATTTTTTTCATTTGTTTTATCTTGTTTTTTTATCAACTTTTTGTTTTCGTTTCTGATTTTTGATTTTTGATTTTTTTGAGATTTTTACAGTTTTTCGCATTTCCTATATTTAAAATTAACAATAACAAAATACCTACTAACATCACTATTTTTCTCATAAATCCTAATGTCGGCAAATTTTTGTAGCTAATAAAAAAATTTTAACTATTTTTTTATTGCCTTTTTCCTTTCTAAAAACTTCTTTTCACTCTTAAAAATCAATTCTTCCACATCAATTTTATTATTAAAATCAAACTCTAAAAATTCTAAAATCGAATTTATCTACTTCTAAATTATATTTTAAAAAGCTCTCTTTCTTCCATTAAATTATCATAGATTACAAGAAGTAATGCTTCTTCGCCACTTCCATATTGGACATCAACTACCGTAAATACTCTTTTTTTGGATTCATATTCAAAACTTCTCGTATAACCTCGTTTGAACGTTTTGTATTTTTCATCTCTTTATACAAACCCATAACGATATCTGGCAACCTAACTCCAAATAAAAATTCTCAACTCTTCTCTTTTTTTAATTTTACTATTGACATTCTATTTTTTTCCTTCTTTAAAAACTCTACTTTAATTTTTGGATTGCTTTTTGTCAATGGTGGAATAATTTGTTTTTTTCTAGAAACTACTCCTTTTTAAAGTTACCAATCCATTTTCAACTTTAGAATTAAATGCTTTTTTTCAATATAATCATTTCCATTTCCTGTAACAATTGCAATAGAATCATTTGTTAAAATATTAGTTATAACAAACATGAAAAAAATTCTAATCCTTTTTTTCTGAGCTAATTTTTTTAATTTCTTCAACTAATTTAGCTTCTCTTTTTAAAACTTCTTCTTCATTAACAGTATTTACTTGAGCTACCCCAATTTTTTTACCGTCAATTTCAAATACTTTCATATCCATGTTAATTAATTCAGCTTCAGATTTGTTTCCTAATGCTGTTCCTGCTTTTAACATTTCCAATCCGTATTCTTCTAAATTTACTCCTGCTATTTCAGCCAATTCTTTTCCAGCTTTTACATCATATACTGTACAAGTTGGAGATTTGAATAATAATGTATCAGAAATAATTGCACTTAACATTAATCCTGCCACTTCTTTTGAAGGAACTAAATCGTTTTCTTTATATATTCCTAAAATAATTGTTGCAGTACATCCTACTGGTGCCATTCTTACCATTAATGGTTCGTCTACATTAAAGTTAGAAATTCTGTGGTGATCAATTAATTCTAAAACTTTTGCTTCTTCAAATCCATCAGCAGTTTGAGTTCTTTCATTGTGATCCACTAAAATAATTTCTTTTCCAGCTACATTTTCAACTAATTCAGGTTTTTCAACTTTAAAATAATCTAAAAACATATTTTTGTTTCTTCGTTAATTTCTCCTAATCTTACTGGTTTTACATCTTTTCCTAATTTATTTTTTTAATTCAGCATAAGCAATTGCTGAACAAATTATATCTGTATCTGGATTTTTGTGTCCAAAAAAACTAATATTGACATCTTTTCCTCCTAATTTTTTTTATTTTTTTATAAATTTACTTTTATCATTATACCTTATCTCTTTTAATTTTAAAAATAGTTTTTTTATTTTTTTAATATTTTTTTATTTAAAAATATTTAATCAATTAACAATAATCTATCTTCTGATTTATCAAATTAATTATATAATATTCCAAAAACTAGCTAAGAAAAAAACATAATTGAAGTTGCTACTACAAATCCTAAAAATCCTCCAGCAAGCACCTCTTTAAAACTATGAATCCCAGCTTTTACTCTACTTTGAGCAACTAACAATGCCATGAAAAAAGCCAATCCCAAAATCCTTATATCAGAAGTCATATACAAAAGTATACCAAATACAGCAAACGCTATAGCACTGTGACCACTAGGCATTCCACCTTCAAGCGGAGTCCCTTTATTAAACAATGATTTTATTATTATTACCAAAATCGCAACCAAAATTATAATTAAAATTGAAACATTTCCTTTTCTAGCCGCAATCGTATGAAGCATATCCTTACTATCAAAGATATCCAATAATTTATCGTAAAATAATAAATATCCTACACAAAGCGCATTTATCGCTGCCACTAAAACCGCTCCTGCTGCCACATCTTTTGCCAATTTTGCAAGTGGATGTCTTTCAGGCGAAACCATATCTACCAAAGCCTCAACCGACGTATTCATTAACTCAGTAATTATCACAAATGAAACCGATAATGAAATTATCAAAATTTCTACTTTACTTGCATTAGTAATTATAGCCAAAATTACAATTATAATTGATGCTACAATATGAACTTTCATATGCTTTTCATTTCTAATCGCAGCCGTCAATCCTTCAATCGCAAAATTAAAACTGTCTATAATTCTTCTATCTCTTTCTCTTTCTTTTTTTACATCCCATTCATATCGATGTCTATTAAAAAGTTTGAATCTCTCCTTTAAACTTTTTTTATCTTTCATTTCTTCTCCTTTCTAAAAACTGAAAGTCTAATTTTTACTTTTTTTGTTTTTTTATAATCTTAATTTCTAACATAATTAAATTTTTCTAAAATTTCTTCTTCTCTTTTTCTCATAACTTTTTTTTATCTTCTTCTTCAATGTGGTCGTACCCTAATAAATGTAACATTCCGTGGCAAAGAACATAATAAAATTCCCTTTCATCTGAATGGCCATACTCGCTAGACTGCTCTCTAACTCTATCCATCGAAATTACAATATCTCCAAGCACATTCATAGGCCCAATATTTTCAGTTTCGTTATAGGCAAAAGAAATTACATCTGTTGGCATATCCTTGTCTCTATATTCTCTATTAATCTTTCGAATCGCTTCATTTGTAGTAATCATTAGCGACAAATAATATTCCTTCTCTTGAACTTCATCTCCAAACTCTTTTTCCAAAAATAAAACTCACAAATTCAGTAATTTTATCTTCATCAAAAAAACTCATCAATTTTTCAATTTCATAAGTTATATCTAACTCTAACATCTTTATTTTCTCTCTTTCCTTCTATTTTTCAATTTTTCTTTTTTTCTTCTTTCATCTAATTTAGGATATTTAATTCTTTCGTGATATACTCCTTGCAATGTATTTACAAATGCTTGTATAACCTTTTCAATCTCTCCTAAAGTCAATGCTGAGTCACTCAACTGATTATCATCTATTTTCGTTCTTATCAAATATCTAATAAAATTCTCGATACCTTCTCTACTTTTATCCTCTAATGTTCTTACAGCCGCCTCAACAGTATCTGCCATCAAAATAATTCCTGATTCTTTAGTTTTTGGTTTTGGACCACTGTATCTAAAATTACTTTCAACTACTTTTTCCCCATTTTCCAAAGCCTTATAATAGAAAAATTGAACTAAAGTAGTACCGTGGTGCTCTAATATTACATCTAAAATTTCTTTTGGCAATTTATTTTGTTTTCCCATAATATATCCGTCTTTTGTATGCGAAGTCAATATTAATGCACTTAAAGATGGTTTTGTCTTATTGTGAGGATTTTCTCCACCTTTTTGATTTTCCACAAAAAATTCTGGTCTCTTCATTTTTCCGATATCATGATAATACGAGGCAATTCTAGCAAATGTAGCGTTTGCATTAATTGCTTCAGCTCCACTTTCTGCCAATGCTCCAACCATTATGCTGTGATGAAATGTTCCAGGCGCTTTTACCAACAATTGTTTCAATAACGTATGCGAAAAATCACTCAATTCCAGCAATCGCATGTTCGTCAAAATATCAAACGTATTTTCAAAATACGGCAACACTCCTAACGAAATTACACCGGTTATAAGTCCTCCAAATACTGAAAAAATTATAATCGTCATCAACAATACAAGATTTAACTGATTTACAAGTCCATAACTGACTGAAACAACTGCTTGAAATATTCCAAGAAATAAACTTATTTTTATAATATCACTTCTACTTGTAAGATTATCAGCTTTATATATTGCAACCAAAGCAACTGCAATCATCACTAAAAGCCATGATTCCTCCCGCGATAAAACAAGTATATTTGTAAACGTCAACACAAATGAAAATAACCTGCCACCCAATATCGTTCCTATCAAAGGCAACATCGCAAATGGCAATATGTATGTAAAAATAATTATTCTTTAAAAAAATTATATACAATACATCTAAAAAAATATTATCGTTATTAACATTGGATAGAAAACATTGGATTCCATTAATTCCTTACAATTTCTTTTTAAAATCGTATACAATAGAGCAATTAATATAATAAAAGTTATCACTAATCCCATTATCTTTTACAATCTTAGCTCCACCTCTTACCATTCCTAATTTTTTTCCAATTTCAAATAGGCGTCATTATCTATGATATCGCCTTTTTTTACAATGTATCCCCTTTATAAATATTCACTTCTCTGTCTTTAAGAGATGCAATATTATCAGCAATTTTTTTCTCAGTTTCTTGTTCATTTAATTTCAAATTTGGTTTTATAAAAATTTTTTTCAAGAATTTTAAATCTAAATTATCAGCTCTAATCTCTTTTTCTCTTATTATTCGAGGAAAAATCCTCTGTCCTTATAATTCCCTCATCATAAATTTCAGAAACAATATCAGAAATATTTACAAGATAACTTGGATCTTCTACTCTAATTAGTATTTTTTTACATCTTCTACTGTTAAATTATACTTTCTTGATTGTATAAATTTCTTAATATCATCGTCATTATAAAAACTTTAGTCTCTCTCAAATCCCTAAAAAAATTCGTTAATCGCAATTCGTGTTTCTTTATTAACTTCTGGGATTTTATCATACTCTGGCGTTGTATTTCTAAAAAAATTTTTATCTTGAATATTATCATCTAGCAAATCAACAGAATAAGTTACATTTTTGTAAGCGATTATATCTGATTCTGCTATACTTCCAACCGTATAATTCGGTTTTTAATCGAATTGCTTCTACGAAAACTCCAAATATAAAAAAATATTATCGATAGTAGTAAAAAAATCTATAAATAAATTTACCCTTATTTTTTTCGAATAGTATTTTTTTACATTATTTCTAGTATCTCGATTTCTATTATCTTTCATTTCAAAAAGAAATTCTCGACCTAGTATATTAAAAATTCATTTTTATCCTCCCTTTATTTCCCAGATTTCATTAATTTCAAAAATATTATCTTTACTATCTTTTATAGCATTTTTTTAGGTAATGTCTCTAAAAAAATTTCCTTCCATAATATTTTTTTATAATTCTATTATCTAAAAATAATAATATTACCATAATCTGTTTTACTTCTAATTAATCTACCAATTCCTTGTTTAAATTTTTATAACCGCTTGTGGCACTTGATAATCATTAAATGGATTTTTGTCCATTATTTTTTTAATATTTTCAATTATCGATTCTGTTACTGGATCATTAGGTACTTTAAATGGTAATTTCACAATAATTACTGATTTTAACTGTTCTCCTTGGACATCTACACCTTCCCAGAAACTATCCGTTCCAAGCAATATCGGATTTTTTTAGAATGTTTAAAAAAATTTCTATCATTTCATGTCTTGGATAATCATTTTGTCTAATAATCGTATATTCGTTTTTACTAAAAAAATCTTACTATCTTATTATACAAATAATTCATCATACTATAAGATGTAAATAACAAGAAACAATGTCCTTTTTGTAGCTTTTATCGATTCTTTAATAAAGTCTTCTAAATCATTCAAAAAAATTCAAGATTTGTAGGTTCCAACGCATCAGTTGGAATATAAACTTTCATTTGTTTTTTTCATAATTAAATGGTGATTTTATAATTTTTTTCTAAAATTTTTTTGATTTTTTTTCTCTTTTTTTCAACCCTATACTTTTTTTATAATAATCAAATTTCTTATCCACTGCCAATGTAGCTGAAGTAAATATCATTCGATCCAATTTAGTCAATAAATTTTCATTTAGTTCATCTGAAATATCATAAGGCGTTGCATATAATTTTTACATTAGATCTCACAGAAGTTATGTTTAACCAATAAACAAAAGCCATCTTCCTTAGCCTCAATAATAAACTCAAAAATTCTTATAATATTTCTTCAATCTTTCATAATATCTTGAAAAAAATCAAAAAAATATAACCTTCTTTATCTTCTAAATTCAAATTCCCAACAAAATTTAAAAAAATTTATTTATTTGTAAAACTAAGTTTCCGTAAATTTCTTTTAAATTTTTTTGATTTTGCCAATTTTATTTCTTGCCATCTTGGATTATTTCTTAAAAATTTTTCTCATCTAATTTAACTTTAATTTCTCTAGCATCTTCTTGCGAAAAACATTGCCATAAACTTATCAAAAATATCAATTCCTGTATCATAGAAATCATTTAATTCTTTTACGATTGCATCTCTCATTTCATCAATTTTCACATATGTTTCTTGATCCAAACTCTCATTCAAATAAGCCAACGCTCTCATTAAAGCTCCTGCATTATTTGAACCAGTTGCTCTTCTATTAAAAATATTCCCCATAAGACGTCCAAAAGAAATCTTCGTCGCTTCAAACGTAAAATAATTTCTTGCTGTATCCTCGATATTATGTGCCTCATCAAACACAACAATATCATAATTTGGTAATATCGAATAGTTTGTATAAAATCCTGTTTGATTTCTAATCGACAAATCTGCAAAAAACATATGATGATTTACAATTAACAAATTTGCATCTGAAATATTTTTTCGAGCTTTAAAAAAATGACACTCTGAATAATGTGGACATTTGACCCCTTTACACATATCCACTTCACTGTTCACCTTTTCCCAAACCGATAGCGGTACTTCATATTTCAGTTCACTTCTATCACCTGTTTCAGTAATTTTTTCATCCCATTCCAACAAATTTCTTATTAACGCCTTCTCTTCTTTTTCCTTTTCAGTATCTGATTCCAACTCAGAAATATCCACATTTCTCAATTTTCTTTTTGACAAATAATTCCCTCGCCCTTTTACTATTTGATACGAAAAATCCTTCCCTAATATTTTCTTTAACAATGGAATATCTTTATTTATAAGCTGTTCTTGTAAATTTATCGTATTCGTGGAAACAATCACTTTCAAATTATTTTCTATCGCATAAAGTAACGTAGGCAATAAATATCCTATTGTTTTCCCAGTCCCTGTTCCCGCTTCAATCAACAATTTTTTATTCTCATTTACACTTTTCTCAATATATTTAGCCATTTCATACTGTTCCTTACGTGGCTCAAATTTTTTAAAAGTTTTATGTATAATCCCATTTTCTCCAAAATAATCGTCAACATTAATTTAATAAATTCCTTCAACGGAACGATAACGTAAATATCGTCAACATCATTATTTACAATATATGAAGCACCTCCAACATCTCCATACATACTTGATATTGCAACATCTTCATCTGAAGGAATTAATACTCCTGAAGGATGATTGTGTATTATTACCTCATTTTTTCTCATTTTATTCAATAATGCCGCTACAGAACTCTCATTTCCTCTAGCAATCACTTCTATATCTACTACCATTCCCTCACTATCAGGAATTCCCCTAAAAAATACTTCATTCCCTTTAGCATTTTTTATCTCTACTTTTATCCGTTCAATCGTCTCGACATTAATCAAATCTGTAATTTCCATTTTTCCTCCTATATAAAAAGATTTTTACTATATCTATTCGTTTTTTTCAACTTTTTTTATTTTAAAAACCTCTCATTCTAAAAAAATTTGATAAATCACTTGATTTTTTTATTGAAAAAAATGATATCATACTTTGTAATTTGCATATACTATGTTATAGAGCAATGTTCATAAATATATTAAATATTAGAAAAGGAGATTATAATGGCACATTCTAAATCATCTAAAAAAAGAGTATTTATTGGTAAAAGAAATGCAGAAAGAAACCAAGCTATAGAAGTAGAGTTAAAACTTTCGTAAAAAAAGTACTTGCAGCTGTGGAAGCTAAAAAAATGTCGACGAAGCAAAAAAACAGCATTACAAGTTGCTTACAAAGAATTGGATAAAGCTGTAACAAAAGGTGTTCTTAAGAAAAACACTGTTTCAAGAAAAAAATCTAGACTTGCATTAAAAGTTAACTCATTAGCTAAGTAATTGCTTTTTGATTAATTTTAAAAAAATTTTTTTTAAAAATTAGTAAAAAAACAAAAAGGATTGAAATCTATTCGGTAACAATCCTTTTTTTATTTTCTTTATCCCATTCAAAGAATGTTTATAATTTTTTTGCAAACTAATAGATAAATCTAGTAAATCCAGTACTCAACTATTCTATTTACAAAAAAATTTTTTTACACTCTCACTATCTATTCTAATTCATTTAAAAAAACTTAAGAACTCAAAAACACTTTAAAACAAGAAACAATTTCCAATATTAAATTTTTCTACTGCTGGAGCCATCTCAATTTTTCCCTGTTTTTTTATATCCCTTTCCACTTCCCAACATCTATACACTAATCTTTTTAAATTATCTTTAGTATAATTTTTTTCTATCTCTAATTTTTTTATAAATCACGTACGGATTCGGAATTCTCCCATTATTTTTTTAAAAAAACATCTTCATATTCTTCAAATTGCTTCTTAAAAAAACATTGTAATTACTACTAAAAAAACTTTCCCTTCCTTTTTCAACGAACTTATCTTATACATTGCTTCCAACTCACCATAAAGCGAATACAACACTCCCATATATTCCTTCGTTTTTTTCAAATAATCCATTGCCTCCAAAAATATTATTTGTCAATATTTCTCGAACAATCTGATAAATTTGAAATTCTTTTTTTCTATCGATACAATTTTTCTTAACTTCCTCTAGAACGAAATTATCTCCACCCAAATAAGCTTTTTATTTTTCCAACCTCATTTTTTTATTTTAAATGGATTCTTTCCAACCATTTCAATTAAAAAGCATAGCATCCCTTTTTAGAAACACCTAATTCATGACAAATGTAATCTCTCATTTCGTCATCACTATATTTCAAATACAAATAAACCTTAAAATCTCCATTTTGCTTCAACTCTTCTAGCTTTTTAATAAGTTTTTGAACCTAGTTTTTCCATCTTCCTTTAAATAATCAATAATTATTTCCTTATTTTTGTATATTCAAACTTTCAATATATTCCAATAATTTTTTTCAATATTTTTTTCAATTTTTTTCAGTTCTTTTTTTAATATTACGATCTCAGGAACAGAAAATATCGAATTCATACTTATTTTTTTCTAAAAACCGATCTTCTTCTTTTTAAACTCGCATCGAACACTGTCTCTAAAATATTTGGTGTTTCTTTTTCTTATCTGTTCCAATATCTCAAAGTACTTGAATTCTCTATGTTTCAATCCACCTATAAAATATATCATTTCTCTCCCTTTTTTTCTTCTATTTAAAAATTAAATTGATTTTTTTATTTTTTTATGCTAAAAATTCTCACGTATCATATAAATTAGGAGGTTTTTTTATGAATTTAGATGTTAAATCACAAAAAAATCAATTGCTGGTTTAAGAGCTAATGTTGCAGCTTTTCTTATTAATTTAAGTTTCTTTATACCAGGATTCAATATTTTTTTCCCAATATTAGCATTAATAATTGAAGAAAATAACAATTTTTGTTAGAGAATATTCAAAACAAACATTGATTGTCAGTATATTCTTTACACTTAGCTCATTAACTTTACTTATTGCATATATTGGTACTTATGTTGCCGCAATTTTAATGACACTTATTTGTATAATCCAAGTTATCTCAATAATTTTTATCTATTTTTAGGTAAAGAGTTTAAAAATTCCTTTTTATAGATACAATTACAGATTTCTTTTTTTGTTGATTAATTTTAACATTTTTTTAGAAGTTATCTTTTTTTAAAGATGACTTCTTTTTTTATTTATCACAGATATTTTTTTAAAAAAACAATGAAATATAAAAAAACATCATTTTATAATAAAAACCACCTTAAAAATTATCTCCAAAGAAAAAAAGACCATTCATTACTAAACTGGTCTTTTAATATCTTAAATATATTCACAAATCCTTTAAATATCTAATTTAATTCTTTGAATATCAGCACCAACTGCATTCAATTTTTGCTCTAATTTATCGTACCCTCTGTCAATGTGGTAGACTCTGTTAATAATAGTTTCTCCATCAGCTACAAGCCCTGCTAATACTAATGCTGCTCCTGCTCTTAAATCTGAAGCCATAACTTCAGCACCAGTTAACGATAATCCACCATTTATCATAGCAATTCCATGTTTTATTACAATATCTGTCCCCATTCTATTGAATTCAGGAACATGCATAAATCTATTTTCAAATACAGTTTCTTCCATAGAGCTTCCACCATTTACTAATGCTTGTAACAACATCATTTGAGGTTGCATATCAGTAGGGAATCCTGGATGAGGTAAAGTTTTTATTTTTGCTGGTTTTAATTTTTTCAAATCACCAATTACTGTTAAAATATTTCCTTCCTTCTCAAATTTTACACCCATTGCTTCTAATTCAGTTTTAAATACACCTAAATCATCTAAATTAGCATTTTCTATTTTTAATTCACCTTCTGTTATTAATGAAGCAATTACATAAGTTCCAGCTTCAATTCTATCTGGCATAATTGAATATTCAACTGCATGAAGCTCTTCTACACCTTCAATTTCAATATTTGGTGTTCCTAATCCTGTAATTTTAGCTCCCATTTTATTTAAAAAGTTTCCTAAATCTACAATTTCAGGCTCTCTTGCTGCATTTGAAATTACTGTTTTTCCAGGTGCTTTTACTGCTGCCATCATAATATTTTGTGTAGCTCCAACACTTGGGAATCCTAAAGGAATTTCTGCTCCTTTTAATTTATCAGCTTTCGCATGAATATAACCATGTACTCTAGTTATTTCCGCTCCTAATAATTCAAATCCTTTCAAATGTAAATCAACTGGTCTAGACCCAATCGCACATCCTCCTGGAAGTGACACAACAGCCTCATCCAAGTTAGCAATCATAGGCCCCATTACTAAAAATGATGCTCTCATTTGTTTTACAATTTCATAACTTGCTTCATTTCTTTTAAAACCATTATTTACAATTCTATAAGTAGTTTCGTCTAATTTTTCTGTTTCCATACCTAAATCTTCTAAAGTTTCATTAGCACTCTAATATCTCTTAAATTTGGTACATTTCTTAAAATGTACTCCCCTTTAGCAACTAATGTTGCAATTATAATTGGTAAAGCTGCATTTTTTGCTCCACTTACTTTTATTGTTCCATTCAAAGGCGTTTTCCCTTTTACCTTAAATCCATCAACCACGTTTTTTTCCTCCTAATTTTTGACATATTGGACATTTTGCACCAAAAAGTTTATCTAAAAAGTTTAATTCTTTTGTATTTTTTTCATATTCAGGCATCTCTTTTTTTATGATATCCATATGAAAAATCACAAATTGATTTTTCTAAAGCTTCAAAATAAATATCTGGTAGTCCGGCTTCTTTAAATTTCTCTTTTGCTGTTTTTACTATCGGATTAGCCAAAGGATTTTCTATTGCATCATCTGACGCAACAACTAATCCAATTTCTCCTGTGTTAACTATACTATCTACTAATTTATACGGAATATTTTTTTTCTTTTTGATATTTCAATATATTTTTTTGAATAATCAAATCCTAATTCCCTTGAAATTAATAATTTTTTTGCAGCTTTATCTCCCAAAAGCATCTTCTATTTCAGGATAAATACCTTTTTCTTTTTACTTGAGAAAAATGTCAATGCTGCAATTACTCTTTCTTTATATTCTCCTAAATAAATGTTTTTTTTCTATCTTTGCTTCAAAAGCTCTATCTTTTGATTTTTTTCAATTAATTCATTAAATCTGTACTAGAAATATTTTTTTATTCATTTTCATTTTCTCTCCATTCATAATAGGCATTCTATCATAAATTTATAAATTTTTAAATATAATTTTGTTCAGAATCTTTAAAAAGAAAAATGAATGTTAAAATGAAAACTATTTCAAATAATACATATAATTTCATAAAATTATCAATTTTTTTGGAATTTGATTTTTCCCTTCGTCACTAATTAGTAATTTCCGCAAAACAATTAATAAAAACTATATAGATTATAAGGTTTAATATAGAAAAAGGAAATCTAACAAAACATACTATTGATATCATCATAAAAAATATATTTTTAAAAAGTCGTTCTTTTACTGGAAAAAAAGATATTAATTAAATTATATTTTGAATACATATACAACAAAATCAAAGCAAACAATCCCCATATAAGGCGATATTACTTCCAATTTCGTTATTGCGTAAATAACAAAAATATAAAAACAATAGATATTGCTAGAATTATCATTTTTTTCATTCTTATCGACTTCTTTTTCTTTAAACACTTATTTTCCTCCTTAAATAATCTCTACTTTTCTTAATTTAAAAAATTTATAAATAAATAATCGTATTATTTTTCATATTACATTATTTTTTTTATATTTTATGAACAATTATATACCTTTTTTTAATATTTTTTTCAAGGCTAAATCTTCAATTATTTTACAAAAATAACAATTTGTAAAAAAATATTAATCGTCACCTAAATTTATATTGTTATAAATCTTTTTCAAAGTTGACTTTTTCTATATGTGTATAAATTTCTGTTGTCGATATATTTGCATGACCTAAAAATCTCTTGAACAATTCTTATATCAGCACCATTTTTTTAATAATGCTGTTGCGATTGAATGCCTAAAAAAATATGTGGATAAACGTTCTTCTCAATTCCAGCATCTTTCGATATTTTCTTCAAATTTTTTTCCAAAAATTTTTGATCTTTTTGTATTTGGAAATATTTTAAAAATTTTCTTTTTGCATTTTTTTCAATTTTTGGTCTATAATTTTTCCAAATAATCCTTTATCTCTTTTTTTCTAATCCATCATAAATTGGGATCACTCTATATTTAGAACCTTTTCCTAAAAACTTTTATAAATTCATATTCTTGATTTTTCAACATCTTTTATTTCGAGATTCAAAAATTTCAGAAATTCTCGCTCCAGTTGCTATCAAAAAAATTTTATTATCATCTTATTTTGCATACCTTCTGGTGTGTGATTACAGTTGTCTACAATTCTTTTTTTATTTCTTGCAATGTCAATGTTTCTGGAAGTCTTTTTTTCTCGCTTTTAAACTTCTTATCATGTTTGTAGGATCTTCCTTTACAATTTTATTCAAATAACAAAAACTTATAAAAAGTTCTAATAGCAGAAATTTTTCGCAATATCAATTTCGTTTCAACTTTTTCACCAATTTTTTTCAATATATTTATAAATATCGTCCTCTTGAATTTCCTCTACATTTTTACTAACACTCAAAAATGTTTTAAATCTCTTTCGTATCCAATTAATGTATTTTTCTGAACTTCCCTTTTCATATCTCAAAAAGTCTAAAAAAATCTATTATTCTAACATTAACTTCTCTTTTTTTAACTTAATTCTTTCTTCCTTTTGTTTTTTTCTTCTTTTTTCTGAATTTTCTTCTATTTCTATGTTTTCTTGCTCCATATTCTTTTCCATTTTATAGCAACCCCATTATTTCTTTCGCATGAGTAATTGATGCTTCTGTAATTTTATCTCCTGAAATTATTCTTGCAACCTCTTTAATTCTCTCTTCTTGAGTCAATTCTCGAACCTTTGTTTCTGTAACATTATTTTCAACTTCTTTTTTAATGAAAAACTGTTGTCTTGCTTTTCCTGCAATTTGTGGTGAATGAGTAACACAAATTACTTGCACTTTTCCAGATAATTCTTTCAATTTATCCGCAACTCTTTTTACAGTCTCTCCAGAAATTCCTGTATCAATCTCATCAAAAATCAATACCGAAATATTATCAACCGTTGAAAATACTACTTTTAAAGCTAACATAATTCTTGAAATTTCTCCACCTGAAGCAATTTTTGCAAGTGGTTTAAAATCCTCACCTACATTTGTTGTCATCATAAATTCCACATCGTCAATCCCTTTAGAATTTACCACATCTTGCTCCAAAAACTCAAACTTGAATCTAAACTTAGCATTAGACATATTCAAATCTTCTAATTGCTCATGAATTGTAACTTCTAAATTTTTTTGCAACACTTTTTCTTATTGCACTTAATTTTTTTGAAAGCTCATAATATTTTTTTGTTCCTTCTCATTTTTTTCATTTTTCAAAGTTTCTAATTCATTGTTTTCAAAATTAATTAGTGATAACTTATTTTTGAATATCGTCTCTATAATCTAATATTTCTTGAATTGTCGAACCATATTTCAATTTCAACTTATTTATTTCATCAATACGCTTAACAACCTTTTCAAGCCTGTCATCATCCAACTCAATATCCTCAATATAATCATCCACAGTATAAGCAATTTCATCCAAGTCATAAATAATATTCTCAATCTTATCTTTCAATTCATTGTAATTTTTCTGAAATTCCAACTAATTGCTCTAAATTTCTTTTTAACCTTTCCTAAAGAACTTATCACTGAAAATTCTCCATCTTTTTAATCTTTGAGCCGAATCTTGTAATTTTTTTCACCTATTTTTTTCCAGCATTAAACAAGATTTTATATTCTTCTTCAAGTTCAACATCTTCGTTAACTTTCAAGTCCAATCCATTTATCTCATTACACTGAAACTCAAAAACATCTTTTCTTTCCTCAACTTTTTTTCTTTTTCAACCTCAATTTTATCAATTTTACTATTCAATTTTTTTTATAATTCCAACTGTTTCTTCTATTTCCTTTAGTAAATCTTGACCTTCTCTCTCCAAATATTTATCCAACAATAATAAGTGATAATTTTTATTTAATAGATATTGATGCTCATGCTGACCTACTAAATCAATAATATTAACCATCAGTTCTTTTAATCTAGAAACTGTCATTCTAACACCATTTACAGTTATTTTTCGTTTTTTTGAATTTCTATCAAAATAACGAGAAACTATTAATTCATCATCTTCAATCTCAAAACCAAGTTCGTTCAATTTTTTTTTCTGATTTTCATTCAAATCAAAAATACCTTCTGCGTAAAGACCTTCCTCATTTGTTCTTATCATTTCTAAATGACTTCTTTCACCGATTAGCAAAGAAATTCCATCCAATATTATTGATTTCCCCGCTCCAGTTTCTCCTGTCATCGAAATTAGTCCTTCATCAAATTCTAAATTCAAATCTTTTTATTATAGCTAAATTATTCAACCTTAATTCTCTTAGCATTTCTAATCCTTCACCTATTCCTTTTTTTACACTTTTTTTATTTTTTTAAATCAATAAATTTTTATTTTTATTATAGCGTCTCCCCACTTTAATTTTTTTGTCTTAAAAATACTGTAATAATCATTTTTTTCCTGATTTTATTATTTTTTTACTTTTTTTATTAGATAATCTTGCATTTATTGTATCATCTTGTTTAACTTTAATACAGATACTTCCATCAAGATTCAAATGTGCATCATTATCTCTTGAAAACACTTTAAAACTAAGAGTATTTCCCCCATCAATAATAATTGGTCGTGCTGTTAGTCCTTGAGGTGACAATGGTGTTATTGTTACCGCTTTTAAACCTGGATAGACAATAGAACCTCCTGCTGAAAGTGAATATGCTGTAGAACCTGTAGGTGTTGCTACAATTACTCCATCAGCACGATATTCATTAACAAAAGTATTATTTTCATAAACTTCCACTTGTATTAAATGCGACATCATTCCACCCTTTAACAAAACTAACTCATTCAAAGCATAATAAGTTTTTTTGTTATATTTTACTTCTAAAAAAGCTCTTTCATCGACTACATATTTTCCATTTTGGTATCTTTTTAACATCTCAACTAAATTTTCTGGACTTATTTCAGCAAGATAACCTAAACTTCCCATATTTACAGCCATTACAGGAACATTTTTCTTCAAAGCTTCCTTCGCTGCAACAAGTGTCGTTCCATCTCCTCCAAACGATATTATCAAATCTGCCTCTGATACATCTTCAACTTCTTCAATACCATTTTTCTTTTTATGTATTCATAATACTCTTTCAATAAACTTTCGTCTAGATACTCACTTTTCACACATCTTATTTTTTTAATATATTTTTTTATGTTCACTCATAGATATCACCTCTTTTTTTATAGTTACCACATTTCGTAAATACAATAAAAAAATCAAATTTTTTTTCTATTTTTTTACAACTTTATTTTTTTAATTTTACCAAAATTCCACTTATTTTTATTATAAACTTCTTTATTAACTAACAATTTAATAACGACAGCAAAATAAATAATTTTTTTATTCCAAATTTCATTAAAGATATATTTTTCATTTCCTAAATACAAAATTACAGGATTTATTACTATTACCAAATATAAAAATCAATTTTTTTATAATTAAATGAAATTTTATATCTCTTTTTAATAATCATAAATTCTATAATTATTCTTAATAAAAAAATGCGATCAATGTAGTCCAAGAAGCAATTAAAATCCCATGTTCTGGATATTTTGGAATCAATATTAAATTTGCAGACAGATTAAATATTAATGCACATACTGAAAAATAGAAAATAAACATACTATCTTCATGAAAATGAAAAAAGTAATCTAAACAAATTAGCGATCGAATTACGACTCCAGCTAAAATAATTGGTATCGGATTTATCGAAGACGCATAACTTGCTGGAAATACTAATCTTACAGCTTCTGGTGCAAATAACTGAGCTCCCACACAAACAAATGAAATCAACGCCAAGAAATCTTCCAAACTTTTCGTAATTCGTGGATTATTTTTATCAATTTTCATTGCTTCATAAAATTCTGGCGTCCAGCTATTTATAAAAGAACTTGTTACAACTGATAAAACTTGACCTCCAGTATATGCCAAAGTATAAATTCCAGCATTGGCAAATGAAGAAAATTTTGCAATCAAAATTCTATCACTAAAATTTACAATTTGGTCAGTTAATTCAATAAAAAAATTAACGGCACACCATTTTTTTATCGAATATTTCATATAGTCAAAATTCAATTTTTAATCTAAATTTCCCAAAAATAATCTTTAAAAATAATAAAGTAACAACACAAAGTATCGCAATCAAATTCGCAAACTGATTCCCAAAAACACCCATTTTTAAATTTTTTTTATAAAAAAATAATTGTTAAAATATAAGTTGTAAATAAACTGATCATACTTCCAATCGCAACTTTCATATACATCTTTTTCATTCTAAAAAAGTGTCGTTGCTAAGGTATTTAAAGCATTTACAGATGCTATAACAACTGTTATGATAACTAATGGATTATATTTCACTGTTGTCAAATCAATTACATATGAAAAAAGTGTCTTTGCTAATGGTGTCAGCAAGAAAATATATGTCAATACATTGAAGATAATAATTACCATCGCTGTCGAGAACATGTAACTTCCTAGCTCTTCTTCGTTATCTTTCAATTCGATATATTTTTTCATTTGTGCATTATAAAGACCGAGTCCCAAAATAACCGCAAACAATGTTGCGATCGGACCTAATGTCCCAACTATTCCAAATTCTTCTTTTGTCAATAATCTAGTTATAATTGGCAAAAATATTAATGATCCTAATTTTGTTACTATAGTTGAGAGTGAATACACCATTGTTCCTTTTACTAAATTTTTATTATTCATTTTTTCTCCTCACTATTTTAATCCAACTAAATCATGAAGTCTAATTATTCCAACTAATTTTTCATTTTCCACAACAGGCAACACACTTATCTGACTTTCTCTTTTTTCCATCAAATTCAATGCATTTAATGCCATCGCTTCAACATCAATAGAAATCGGATTTTGTATCATTATATCTCTCGCTTTATAACTAAAAAACTCATCCTTATGAGCCAAAGCTCTTCTAATATCTCCCTCAGTTATAATTCCTTTCAATTTCCCATTTTCTTTCCCCGTATCAGTTATACAAACTGCTCCCATTTTCTTCTTAGTCAAAATCATCAGTACATTTTCAATATTTTCATCTTTTGTAACAACTGGTAATTCATCACCACTATGCATTATATCTTTAACCGTCAAAAGTAATCTTTTCCCTAAACTTCCACCTGGATGATACTTAGCAAAATCACTTTCTTTAAAGTCCTTCATTCTTATCAAAACCGCTGCCAATGCATCTCCCATTACCAAAGTTGCTGTCGTTGAACTCATTGGTGCCACACCAATTATACTAGCTTCTTTTTCAACACCAATATTTATAACAATTTCCGAATATTTAGCCAAAGTTGATTCTTCGTTTCCAGTGAATGCAACTATTTTTGCACCTATTTTTTTTATTGGATTCAAAATAGTCAAAATTTCATCTGAATTTCCACTATTTGAAATTGCTATCACGATATCACCTTTACTTATCATTCCCAAATCTCCATGCAATGCCTCTGCCGCATTCATAAAAATCGAAGAAGTACCAGTTGAAGCCAAAGTCGCTGATATTTTTCTTCCAATATGGCCTGATTTCCCGATACCAGTAACAACTACTTTATTTTCTCCCATCGAATAAATTTCATTAACAAGTTTTTCAAAGCTAGAATCCATTTTTTTCTTAACCTTTTCCAACTCCTCTATTTCCAAATCAAAAAAATCGATTGTCCTTCTCTAATAATATCCATTTTTCTAAACAAATGCTCATCTCACAAATTCCAAGGAACTGATTTATCCTTTTTATTTATGAGCTTTTCAAATGTTTTCTCCTTTCAAAAAAATTATCTTCCAATAACTATTTTTTTCTATTTTATCCAAAAATTTTTCTTAATTTCCTGACTTTTTATCTTTATGACAAACAAGTAAAGGCATCCTCAGTATTAACAATGACAATATCTTCCACCCCAATTGTCGCAATAATTTTTTTATTTTCTTTATTAATTATAATATTTCCTTCTGACTCAATCTCTTCATATTTTTTTCAGATTTTATAATATTATTATTTTTCATCTTTTTGGAAACACTTCTTCCAACGATTTAAAACTTCCAACATCGTTCCAATCAATATCTGCTGGAATCACTGAAACCGATCGTGTATGCTCCATTACTCCAAAAATCAATTGATATTTTCTCAAATTTTTTTCAAATACATTACTCACATAATCGCTCAGCTTTTTTTCCCATAAATTTCATTCAAATCAATTTTTTTCCTAATAAATCTTCAATTTCTTCCAAAAACAATTTTATGAGTTTCCATATATTTCTTAATCTCATGTAAAAATAAATTCTGATTTCCAAACGAACATTCCACTATTCCACAAATAATTTCCTTGTTCTATATATCTTTCAGCAAGTTCTTTATTTGGTTTTTCTCTAAATCGTTTTACTTTATAAATCTCCATTTCATCATGATGATTCTTTTTATCAATATATTCAATGTATCCATATCCAGTTTCTGGATAAGAAGGTTTTATTCCAAGCGTTATAATTCTATCTTTTTCTGCCTTTTCAAATGCAAATTCCAAATAATTTAAAAATTCTTCTTCCTTTCTAATCAAATGATCTGACGGCAACACAGCCATTACACTATCTTCATAGAACTTTTTAATAATTTCAGCTGCATAACCAATACAAGCTGCCGTATCTCTAGCCATTGGCTCAAAAATAATATTTTTCTCTGAAATCTCTGGCAACTCTTTTTTGATTATCTCAAAATAAGAAATATTTGTTGCAATAAATATTTTTTCACTCGGAACGATCCTAGAAATTCTATCTACTGTTTCTCTTATCATTGTTTTCTCTGACACCAAATCTAAAAATTGCTTCGGTCTTGATGTTGTTGACAATGGCCAAAATCTTGTTCCACTACCCCCAGCCATTATTAATGCTACTCTTTCCATTTTTATCTCCTCACTCATTTTTGGATACTACAAATGTTATTTTTAAATTTTTTATTACAAATTTTCTTAGTTTTTATAAAAAAATAAACTCAAAGAATTTCCCTTGAGCTTTTATGAGGTCTTGGTGTAAGCCGGATTTTGTATTAGTTAATCATTTATCTAAATTGATAATTACTTACCAACTTTAGCGAATTACCCTTCGAGCAAAGACGGGTCGCCTCTTAACTGCTCTCTACTTATTCTTGCTTCGAGAGGGGTTTACCAAGCTAACTTAATCTCTTAAACTACTGGTGGTCTCTTACACCACCTTTTCACCCTTACCCAAAAATTTTAGGCGGTTTCTTTTCTGTGGCACTTTCCTTAAGATTACTCTCAGCAGTCGTTAACTGCCTCTCTTACCCTATGAAGTCCAGACTTTCCTCTTAAATTTCTTCAAGCGATTAACTCCAAAACCTCTTTATTTATTTTAACATTTTTTGTATAAAAAGTGAAGAAAAAAATTATCCTAATTGAAATACTTCTTCACCAAAATATTTAATCATTTCTCCATCAAAAAATCTAGATATTTCTCGTTCCATTAAATCTGCAAATAAATACTCGCTTTCATAATGTCCTATATCTACCAATAATCCGCCTTCTTCCAAAGCATCAAGTGATTCATGATGTCGCAAATCTCCTGTCAAAAATACATCAATTTTATCTTTAATATCATGCATAAACGAACTTCCTCCACCAGTTACAAGTCCGATTCTTCTAATCTTACGATTTTTTTATCTCCAACAAATCTCACATAATCTAATCCTAAATGATATTTTATTTTTTCAACTAAAACTTGTAAAGTAATCTCATGATCCAAAGTTTTAATTCTCACAGACCCTCCACGAATTCTATCGATTCTGTTTTTTCTAAAATTATATTCATCAAATTCATATTGATTAACAATTTCTACATTTCCATTCAATTCTAACTTCTCAAATACAAAATCATTCAATCCATTCGCTGCAAAATCACAATTTGTATGTATCGAATACACTGCAATTTTGTTTTCTATTAATTTTAAAACTTTTCTTCCTTGAAGATTTTCAGTTGTTATTCTTTTCATTCCTGAAAAAATCGCTGGATGATGTGAAATTATCAAGTCCACTCCCTTTTCAACAGCTTCATCCACAGCTTTCTCCGTCAAATCCAAACAAAACAACATTTTATTAATATCTCTATTTTCATCTCCAATTAATAACCCAACATTGTCCCAATCTTCTGCAATTTTAGGATGATACAAAGTTTCCAATTCTCCTATTATATCCCTTAATCTCATATTATTCTCCTCATCTTCAATACCTTTCTTATCTGTTACTAATTTACAGTATAATCCATTTCTTCACTAGCATTCGTAAAATCATTTTGTAACAAATCAATCGATAATTTACTCAATGCCTTCTCCTTCAAAAATATTAACATTATGTTTAGAAATATTTAAAGCCTTCGAAATTTCTTTTTCATCATAAACTTTATCTTCTAATCCATATGTCATAACTAAAATTCTCTCATCTATATAATTCAACTTTTTCGGTATATTTTTCCAAAATATACATTTGAGTAATTTTATCAGCCTTCTTAAATATTTCTTCACTTTGAATTAATTCTTCTAATTCAACATTTTCAAATAAATTTTTCCAAATCATGAATATACTCTTTTTGTCACATTCATTTTGTTTACATATTTCATCAATTGAATGTCCCATTTCTTTATCCAATTTTACTTTCAAATACAAAAATATACGATAATTCTGAAGATTTAATATCTTTTAACATGTTTTTTTGAAACTCTAAAATATATTTTATTGCAAAAATTTTTTTATAAATTCTTCTGGAGTTTTTCGTGATTTCTTTTTATTTGATCATAATAATTAAAACTAGACAAAACACCTAACGTAGCCTCTTGAACTGTATCCAAAAAAATGAAAAATCCATATTTTGAGTACAACAAACTTTCCTTAACTGCAACTTTTTAAATATTTATCAATCAACTCTATATCATTATCATCAATTTTATCTTTTAAATCTTCATATTTTTTTCTTTAATTTCTTCTAAATAATATTTAATCGTATCTTTTTCTTCTACATAAAAAATTCTCATCCTCAAGCACTATAAAATCTTGTCCATCCACAGATGTTCTCACTTCAGGAATATTTTCCAAATGAATCATCTTTAAAAGTTCAAAAAAATCATCATCTGACAAACTATTTTGCTCTATTATTTTTTCAAAACTATAATTTCCCTTTTTTCTAATATCTTCCATTATCTTCTTTATCATACTTACCTCTTTTTTTTCAACAAATTTTCCCTAATGAAGACAAAGGAGCTAGTTATCCACTTAGCTCCTATAATCCTCTAATTTTTTTCTTCTACTTGGATGTCTCAATTTTCTCAAAGCCTTAACTTCAATTTGTCTAATACGCTCTCTTGTAACATTAAAGATTTTTCCTACTTCTTCCAATGTCTTTTGCGAACCATCATCAAGACCATATCTGTATCTTAAAACCATTCTTTCTCTTTCATTCAATGTTTCCAATACTTCATCTAATTGTTCCTTCAACAATACTCTTGTTGTTGCATCATATGGATTTGGAAATTTATCATCTTCAACAAAATCACCTAATTCACTATCTTCTTCACTACCTACTGGTGTTTCAAGCGAAATCGGATCTTGATTCATTTCCAAAATATTTTTTACTTTATCTACTGGTATTTCCAATTTTACAGCTAATTCTTCTGCAGTCGGTTCTTTTCCAGTTTCTTGTAAAATTATTCTGCTTTCTTTTTTAATTTTATTTATTGTCTCAATCATATGAACTGGTATTCTTATAGTTCTTCCTTGATCTGCAATTGCACGTGTAATCGCCTGTCTTATCCACCAAGTTGCATACGTTGAAAACTTAAATCCTTTTTCATACTCAAATTTTTCAACAGCTTTCATCAATCCCATATTTCCTTCTTGAATTAAATCAAGCATTTTCAAACCTCTATTAGTATGTTTTTTTGCAATACTTACAACTAATCTTAAATTTGATTCAATCAATTTTTGTTTAGCTTCTTCATCGCCTTCTAAAACTCTTTGCGCATACTCAATTTCTTCTTCGTAACTTAACAAAGGTATTTGACCAATTTCTCTTAAGTACATTTTTTTATTGGCTCATCTACATCCATGCTTTCAGCCATTTTCATTAAATCTGCTTTTTAATAATTTATCTACTTCTGTTTCATCAATTTCACTTTCAACAAATTTATCATGAGCATCTTCTTCAAAAATCATTCAATTCTAATTTTTCTATTTCTTCTAAGGAATCAGGTACTTTTAACAACATTTCTTTTTCTTTAATAGTATCAACTATTTGAACACCGTCATCTGTTAATTTTTTTATAAATTGATCAATTTTATCAGTAGAAAAAAACCTACAGATAAAAATTTCATTGATTTCTTCGTAACTAGCTACTTTCTGCTCTCTTGCTTGTTTTATAAAAATTGGTGAGACTATTTTTTTAACGTTCCCTTTTTTTCAGACATAACTTTGTCTCCTTAATTGATATAATTGAATTCATTAATATTTATTTCTGTTTCCATTTCATTGATAACTTCATCATTTAACTTATCAGGACTGCACTTCAATCCTAACATTCGATATTTAACCTGTTTTTCTAGTACTTTTCCTAACTTTGCTTTTATACTCTAGATATTTCAGAATCTTCTGAATTTAAGCCTTGTAATTCTAACTTTTCAATTTCCTCTTTCAAAGTTTCTTTTTTTCTCTTTTAATTCTTCTATTCTATTTTTTTATAATTCTTTTTTTATCCAGCTCGTATAAATTTCTCTAAAATATCTATCCCTATCATCAATCATTATTCCAACATCCGTCTCAATGCTTATAATCTCTTTTTTTTAATAACTTTAACTCATCAAGCCGAACTTTATTCAATTTCTCTACTTCCTCTTTTTTTCCAATTCTATTTGAATCTTTTTAAAAATCAAAAATCAAATTCTTTTTAAATTTTTCAAATATTTTTTTACATATCTTGAAGTAGTGAATTTCTTGTTCATTAATTTATCACATTTTCCATTTTTGTCAAAATAATATTTCAATAAATATTTTAAAAGTACTCTTTTCTAATTCTTCATAAAGAAAATTCCCCATAAGTTTATTTTTCTACTTTTTTTATCGTTTCTTCTTGAATTTTACTATATTTATTGATTTTTTTCTTTATTTTTATTATAATTTTTTTCTCTATTTTCCGAAGAAATATTTTCTTCTTCTCTAAAAGTCCCTGAAAAAAATCATATTCTCTTAATATAACTTCTTCTTTTTATATTAAGTCTTTCAGCTAATTTTTTTCTGCATAAAAAAACTTTATCAATTTCTGGCAGTATTTTAAAAATATTGCTTAAATTGTTGCACTACACTTCTTTTTAGTTAATCTGTCATTCAAATCTAAATTCTTCGTATACTTTACATACAAAAAAATCAAAAAAATCTTTTTGATTCCTTTAATGCTCTTACAAATCCTTCTTTTCCATGAGCTTTCATAAACTCATCTGGATCTTTTTCTTTTACATTATCATCCATAACGATGCATTTAATTTTAAAACCATTTTCCTGTAAAATCATTCCAGCCTTTGTTACAGCTTCTTTTCCAGCTTCATCGTTATCATATGATATAACAACATTTTCTGTATATCTTTTTATTAACATAGCCTGTTGTTTTGTAAAAGCTGTCCCCAAACTTGCAACAGAATTAAAAAAACCATTTTTATAAGCTCTTAAAACATCTAAATACCCTTCCATAAGGATTGCATAGCCTTTTTCTTTTATAATCCTAGCTTTTTCTTTTAGTCCAAAAAGTTCTATACCTTTAGTAAAAATTTTCGTATCAGAAGAGTTCAAATATTTTGGTGCCCTTTTAGAAATGCTCTCATCAATTATTCTTCCTCCAAATGCAACAACTCTCTTAGAGCTATTATAAATCGGGAACATTATTCTATTTCTAAAAAGTATCAAAAATTTCTCCCTCGTAATTAGTTTTTTTGCTAAATTTAAATCTAAAAATATCTTTCTCGTTGTATCCTTTTTCTATCAAATACTTAAACAAGCTGTTCTTATCATTTAGCGAAAAATCCTATTTCATAAATTTCTATATCTTCTGTAGAAAAAAACCTCTCTCATCCATATAATTTTATAGCTTTTTCTGATTTTTTTATATTCTCTTTAAAAAAAGACAAAAGCCTCTTCCATAATGCTATAATAAACTTCAAAAATCTTTTTTTATAATACATTTGATAATTTTTTTATTCGCACTTAATGGAATATTATATTTTTTTGAGCTAATTCCTCCACTGCTTCAATAAAGCTCAAATCATTTATCTTCATATAAAAAAACTTACAGCATTTCCACCAATTCCTGTACTAAAAATCTTTAAAAAAATTCCTTTTACTGGACTAACTACAAAAGACGGCGTCCTCTCATCTTTAAAAGGAGAAAGCCCCTTATAGTTCGAACCTACCTTTTTTTAAATTTACATACTCGCCTATAACTTCGACTATATCCAAAGCTTCAATAAACTTTTTCAATCTCTTCTTTCTGATATTTCATGTTTTTGGATTTTCTATAAAATTCAATTTTTTTATAAAAAAATCTCCCTCCCTTTCTTTGATTAAAATTTCTAATCAATGGCAACATATTTCATAAATTTTATAAGATATATACTTAAATCAATTTAAATTTATAATTCTTATCCTCTAATCTTAATTATACCACAAATTTACAAAAACAATTCCTCAAATATTTTTATTGAAAAAAATTTTATTATATTATTTTTTTATCTATTCATTAATTAAGTAAATCTTTAATCAAATATCTATTTTTTTTATAATTAATTTTCTTTATTTAATAAAAATTAGAATTTTTAGGGACAGCAAGTCATAAAATTTTTAATTATAGATTTGAAAATTTAATTATTTATTGATTTTTTTATTCATCATCTTTTATAGTTTCTTCATTAATAACTACAACTTCATCATTCATTATGTCATCAAAAAAACATTATCCATTATTTCAGATTTATTACAACCCTTCATAAATTCTTTTTTTGCAATTTTCCCAGAAATAATTGCCAATTCATATTTATTAGGCATTTTTTTCTAATAATTCATCTATTGTTATTTTTTTCTTTTTCATTATTTCTCCTCTACTCATTAATAATATTAATAAGTTCTTCACATGATTTTTCTATATCAACATTTATTATTGTATAATCATATTTTTGGTTGATATTTCAACTCTTTCAACGCATTCTCTAAACGAGTTTTTTTATCACTTCTTCTGAATCTGTTTTTCTATTTCTCAATCTATTTTCAAGAATTTCCATATTTTTCTGTTTTGAAAAAAATACCAATACTGCATCTTTTTTTCTTTTTCTTTTCGCAATTAATGCTCCTTGAACATCAATTTCTAAAATGACATTCAATCCTTTATCTAAATTATCTTCCACTACCTTTTTTTCAAAGTACCGTAATAATTTCCATGAACATTTGCATATTCGTAAAATTCATCATTTTTTTATTTTATTTTCAAATTCTTCAGTCGTTAAAAAAATAATAGTCTTTTCCCATCAACTTCTCCAACTCTTGGCTGTCTTGTAGTTGCAGATATTGATAACGGTATATTTAATCTATCTTTTACAATTTTTTTGTTACGGTCGATTTCCCAGAACCACTTGGACCAGAAACTATCACAAGCTTCCCTTTTTTCATAACTTAGCCTCCTATTATTAGAAATCTTCATTTTTAACATGAATAGGGAAATTTAATTTATAAATCTCCCTGTTCACTTTACTATTTTTACTCTTCTGTAGTTTCAACTACTTTTTCAGTTTCTTCACTTTCTTTTTCTAATAATTCAGCTGCCATTTTTTCAGCTTCAGCCTCAGCTTCTAAATCACTTTTCAAAGCTGCATCTAAATATTTGTAATCTTTAAATCCTGTTCCTCCAGGTATTTTCTTACCTATAATTACATTTTCTTTCAATCCTTCTAACTTATCAATTTTTCCTTCAACTGCTGCATTAGCAAGTACTTTTGTAGTTTCTTGGAATGAAGATGCTGATATAAAGCTTTCTGTATTTACAGCTGCTTTAGTAATACCTTGAATTACAGGTTCATATGTTGCTGGTTTTTTTACCTTTTTGAAATTAAGATTTCATTTTCTTTATCAACAATTTTCTTATCGATTAATTCTTCTTCTAAGAATAATGAATCTCCAGGTTCTTTAATCTTAATTTTTTTGGAACATTTGTTTTACGATAATTTCAATATGTTTATCATTTACCGAAACTCCTTGTTCTCTATACACTTGTTGCACTGATTCAAGTATAAATTGTTGTGCCGCTACCAATCCTTTAATTTTCAAGATATCATGTGGTGACACAGGTCCATCAGTTATTTTAGCACCTTTTTCAATAATCATTTCATTAGTAACAACTAAATGTTCTCCAACTGGAACTGTATACTCTCTAATTAATTCTCCTGTTTCTGGATCTTCAATAAGTATTAATCTCATACCTTTTTTCTTTTTATCTGAGAATACTACCCTACCAGATACTTCTGATAATGTTGCTTTCCCTTTTGGATTTCTAGCTTCAAACAATTCTTGTACTCTTGGAAGACCTCCAGTAATATCTTTATTACCTTCACCAGTTTTCAAGATTTTTGTAATAATTTGTCCTTTTTTAACGTGATCTCCTTCGTTTATCATCAAATAAGCGTTATAAGGAATATTGTATTCAGCAACTTTTTTATTATCATCATTATAAATAATAATTCTAGGGTTTACATCATTACTTTCAATTGGTTTTATTGCAATTTTTTCAGTAACTCCATATTTAATATCTGGATTTTCTCTTACATAAATATCTCTAAATTCTGCTCTTCCTTCTTCAGATGTAATAATAGGTACTTGATATGGATCAAATTCAACTAAAACTTGCCCTTTTTTAACTTTCTCACCTTGTTTTACTTTTAAAATAGATCCAGATGGGATTTCATATCTATGTGTTCCTATAATTACTCTTCCTGTTTGCGAAACTACTAATTCTTCACCTTTATCATCAATTAATGTTTCGATACCTTTTAATTCAACTACTCCATCAATATCAGCTTTATAATCTGATTGAACAGAAGCTGCTGTTGCTACTCCACCTGTATGGAATGTACGCATTGTCAACTGTGTACCAGGTTCCCCAATTGATTGTGCTGCAATTACTCCAACTGCTTCCCCTTTTAAAATTTCTTTATGATTAGATAAGTCTAATCCATAACATTTTTTACATACACCTTTTTCCAATTTACAAGTTAATGGAGATCTAATACTTACTTCTCTTATATCTAACTCTTCGATTTTCTTAATTAACTCATCTTTTACTAAAGTATTTTTTGGAGCAATAACTTCTCCATTATAAACTAAATCTTCAGATAAGTATCTTCCATAAATTCTTTCTGATAATTTTTCAATTACTTCCCCAGCTTCAACCAAGTCAGAAACTAAAATTCCACCAGTACTTCCACAATCATCATGGTTTACAATAACTTCATGTGAAACGTCAACCAATCTACGAGTCAAATATCCTGAATCGGCTGTTCTTAATGCCGTATCCGCCAATCCTTTTCTAGCTCCATGTGATGACATGAAGAATTCCAAAATATTCAATCCTTCTCTAAAGTTCGCTTTAATTGGTACCTCAATGATTCTACCTTGCGTATCTGCCATCAATCCACGCATTCCACCTAATTGTCTCATTTGTGCAACTGATCCTCTGGCTCCTGAGTTTGCCATCATGAATACTGGATTAAATTCATCAAGATTTCCCATCATTTCAGCTGTTACTTTATTTGTAGCTTCAGACCAAATACTTACTGTTTTTCTATATCTTTCCTCATCGATAATATCTCCAGCTTTATATTGTTCTTCAATTTCCGCTACATCTTTTTCAGCTTTTTCTAATATTGCTTTTTTACTTTCAGGAATTTCCAAATCTTCTATTCCAACTGTAATTCCTGCCAATGTTCCATAATGGAATCCAAAGTTTTTCAATTTATCTATTAATTCAGCTGTTTTCTCAAATCCATATCTTTTATATAATTCAGCTATTAATGTTGCCAATTCTTTTTTTACCAAAAAGTTTTGTCATATGATCTTACTTCTTTAGGTAAAAGTAAATTAAACATTAATCTTCCTGGAGTAGTTTTTACCATTTCTCCATCAATTCTTACATTCACAATAGCGTGTGTCCCAATTTCTTTAATTTGATACGCTGTTATTAATTGATTTTTACTAGAGAATGATTTCCCTTCTCCTTTTTCACCTTTTCTTTCTTTAGTCATGTAGTAACATCCCATTACCATATCTTGCGAAGGTACTGCAATCGGTTTACCACTTGAAGGTGCAATAATATTATTTGTTGCTAACATTAATAATTTTGCTTCCATTTGTGCTTCTTGTGATAATACTAAGTGAACTGCCATTTGGTCACCATCAAAATCCGCATTAAATGCAGAACAAACTAATGGATGTAATCTAATAGCTTTCCCTTCAATCAAAATTGGCTCAAATGCTTGAATTGACAATCTATGTAATGTTGGGGCACGGTTCAATAGAACTGGGTGATTTTTAATAATTTCTTCAATTAATTCCCATACATTTTCATCTTCTTCTTCAACCATTTTTTTAGCAACTTTAATATTTGAAGCTAATTCTCTTTTAACTAATTCTCTCATTAAGAATGGTTTATATAATTCCAATGCCATTTTTTTAGGCAATCCACATTGATTCATTTTCAAGCTAGGTCCTACTACGATAACCGATCTTCCTGAATAGTCAACCCTTTTTCCTAATAAGTTTTGTCTAAATCTACCTTGTTTCCCTTTTTAACATATCTGACAATGATTTTAATTCTCTATTATTTTGAGTAACAACTGGTTTTCCTCTTCTACCATTATCAATCAAAAGCATCCACAGCTTCTTGCAACATTCTTTTTTTCATTTTTTTATTACAATTTCTGGTGCATTAATTGACATCAATTTTTTTAAGTCTAATATTTCTATTAATTACTCTTCTATACAAATCATTTTAAATCAGAAGTTGCAAATCTTCCACCATCTAATTGAACCATTGGTCTCAAATCAGCAGGAATAACTGGCAATACAGTTAAAAATCATCCATTCAGGTCTATTATTTGCTACTATCAAATCTCTTACAATTTTTTTAATCTTTTTAATTACTTTTTTTCTCTTTTTGTGAAGAAGTTTCTGTATCCATTTCTAATTCTAATTTTTTTCTAATTCATGTAAATCAATTTCTTCTAGCAATTTCAAGATTCCTTCTGCTCCCATTTTAGCAGTAAATCCATTTTTTTATATTGACTTTGATATAATCTATATTCTCTATCAGTCAAAATTTTTCCTTTTTTTCAAGCTCTGTTTCACCTTTATCAGTTACTATATATCTCGAAAAAAATATAACACTGATTCCAATTCTTTTGTACTAATTCCTAACAAAAGACCCATTCTATTAGGTGTTCCTTTTGAATACCAAATATGAGCAATCGGTGTAGCCAATTTAATGTGACCCATTCTTTCTCTTCTTACTTTAGCCGTTGTAACTTCAACACCACATTTTTCACAAACCACACCTTGATATCTCATTCTTTTATATTTACCACAAGAACATTCATAATCTTTTGATGGTCCAAATATTTTTTCACAAAATAACCCGTCCATTTCAGGTTTTAATGTTCTATAATTTATAGTTTCTGCTTTTGTTATTTCACCATAAGACCACTCTAAAATCTTTTCAGGTGACGCTAATTTTATTTGAATACTATCAAAATCTCTTATACTCATTCGTTAAGAGCCTCCTCAATACTTAATTTCCACTTTTTTTTCTAAAAGTGGGAAAAAAATTTATTTAATCAATAATATATTTCTGAAGCCGATAAAACTCCTTCCTATCATTAATTTTATAAACAATTTAGGATATTTAACAGACTTTATCAGCTCCTAATTAATTTTATATAAATGTATTCTTTATTATTTTGATCTAACTTTTTTTACTAATCAAATTTCAACTTATCCTTCGATATTTTTTTATCTAATTTAATTCTTTCTCCCTCTTTATCATAAAGAGTCACATCTAATCCTAATGATTGGAATTCTTTAATTAATACTCTAAATGATTCAGGTGCATCAGCTTCAGGCATAGGTTGACCTTTTACAATTGATTCATATGTCTTAGTTCTTCCACTAATATCATCTGATTTAACAGTTAACATTTCTTGTAAGATATTAGATGCTCCATAAGCTTCTAATGCCCAAACTTCCATTTCTCCCAATCTTTGTCCACCAAATTGCGCTTTTCCTCCTAATGGTTGTTGAGTTACTAATGAATATGGTCCAATAGCTCTCGCATGCATTTTATCTTCTACCAAGTGGTGTAATTTCAACATATACATTCTTCCAACTGTTACTGGATTGTCAAATGGTTCTCCTGTTCTTCCATCAATCAATTTAACTTTACCAGTTCTGCTATATCCAACTTCTTCCAAATAGTCTTTTACATCTTCTTCACTAGCACCATCAAATACTGGAGTGGCAATATATTTATCAATATCTCCGATTGCTAATCCCAAGTGAACTTCTAATACTTGCCCAATATTCATACGTGATGGTACCCCAAGTGGATTCAAGCAAACATCAATTGGTGTTCCATTTTCCAAATGTGGCATATCTTCAACTGGCAATACTCTAGATACAACCCCTTTATTACCATGACGTCCTGACATTTTATCTCCAACCATAATTTTTCTCTTCTCAGCGATATAAATTCTAATTAATTTATTTACACCAGCTTTTAGATCGTCACCATTTTCTTTAGATAATTCTAAAACATCTACTACAGTTCCTTTTACTCCGTGTGGCAATCTTAACGACGTATCTCTAACATCTTTTGCTTTTTCACCAAAAATTGCTCTTAATAATTTTTCCTCTGCAGGTGGTTCAGTTTCACCTTTAGGCGTTACTTTTCCAACTAAGATATCATCAGGCGTAACATGTGCTCCAATTCTAATAATTCCATTTTCATCAAGATTTTTCAATGCTTCTTCTGACACATTAGGAATTTCTCTAGTAATTTCTTCATCCCCAAGTTTTGTAGTTCTTGCTTCTATATCAAATTCTTCAATATGTAATGAAGTAAACACATCATCTTTTCTCAATCTTTCAGATATTAAGATCGCATCCTCAAAGTTATATCCTTCCCAAGGCATAAATGCTAACAAGATGTTTTTACCTAACGCTAAATCTCCTCCAGCTGTAGAAGGTCCATCAGCAATAATATCACCTTTTTCAACTTTATCTCCCAAATCAATAATTGGTTTTTGATGTAAACACATTGATTGGTTAGATTTTTCAAAGTTTAACAATCTGTGAGAATGTTCTTTCCCTTCAGCATCTGTTACAACAATTTTTCTAGCATCTACATATGTTACTTCCCCAGCTGCTTTTGAAGTTATAACCGCTTTTGAATCAACCGCTACTTTTCTTTCCAATCCTGTACCAACATAAGGTGCTTGTGTTTTCAATAATGGTACCGCTTGACGTTGCATATTTGATCCCATTAATGCCCTATTGGCATCATCGTGTTCCAAGAACGGAATCAATCCAGCTGAAACAGAAACTAATTGTTTAGGTGAAACGTCCAAAATATCAACTTTCGATTTATCAATATGCACGATTTCATCTCCATAACGACAAACAACTTCATCAGTTAAGAAATTTCCATCTTTATCAATAGGCGTATCTGCTTGTGCTATAAATAATCCTTCTTCTTCATCTGCTGCTAAATATTCAATATCATTAAAGTCTGCCTTACCATCTTTTATTTTTACAAATGGTGTTTCAATAAATCCATATCTATTAACTTTCCCATAAGTCGAAAGTGAAGCTATCAATCCGATATTTGGTCCTTCTGGAGTTTCTATTGGACAAATTCTTCCATAATGTGAATTATGAACGTCACGCACTTCAAATCCAGCTCTATCTCTTGACAATCCACCAGGTCCTAACGCAGAAATTCTTCTCTTATGAGTTAATTCTGATAACGGATTTGACTGATCCATAAATTGTGATAATTGTCCACTTCCAAAGAACTCAAGAATTAAAGCATTCAATGGTTTCGTATTCAATAAACTTTGTGGTGTTAAAGTTGTAATATCTTGAATAGTCATTTTTTCTCTAACCATTTTAGCCATTTTCAACATTCCACCTTTAACTTGAATTGACAACAATTCTCCAACTCCTCTAACCCTTCTGTTAGACAAGTTATCAATATCATCAATAATTCCTTCACCACTAAATAATTTTTTTAATATAAGCAATAGTTTGTAAAACATCTTCTTTTTGTCAAAACTATTACGTCTTCAGGAATATCTAATTTTAATCTTTTATTTATTTTATATCTTCCAACATCTGCTAAATCATATCTTTGTGGATTAAAAAAACATTTGTTTAACCAAAGATCTTGCACTTTCTATAGTAACTAAATCTCCTGGTCTTAATTTTTTTGAAAACTTCAATTACAGCTTCATCACTATTTTTTTGTATTATCGTTTACAACTGCATTTGCAATAATTCTATCTTCTGGTTTTACTTCCCAAATAGTTACTGATGAAATCTCATTTTTCAATTAATTTTTTTCAACAACTATATTATCAATTGGTTCTTGTGATTCAACTATAAATTCTCCTGTTTCTTCATCTACGATATCTTCTTTTTATGAAACTACCTTCAAGTTTATTTCTTAACACTTCTTCTAATTCATTACCACTATAATTTTTCAGCTAATGCTGCTAAATCTACTACAGTTTCATTGAAGAATTCATTCATAATTTCTTCATTAGATGAAAAAGAAATCTACTGCTTTCAAGAAAACTGTTGAAAGTACTTTCTTTCTTCTATCAATTTTTACATTTAAGACGTCATTTTTTTATCAGTTTCAAATTCAAGCCATGTCCCTCTATAAGGAATAATTTTTCCAACAAACATATCTTTACCAGTTTGTATATTCAATTCTTTATTAAAAAGTAACTCCTGGCGATCTATGTAATTGCGAAATAACAACTCTTTCAGCTCCATTTATAATAAATGTTGCTTTATCCGTCATCAAAGGGATATCTCCAAAGTGAACTAATGTTTCTTGAATTTCACCTGTTTTTTTATTAGTCAATTTTAATCTAACTTTTCAATTGACCAGAATATGTTTTCCCTCTTTTTTTACATTCTAATTCATCATTCAATGGTTCGTCGTTATCGTGAATTTCATACCATAAATATTCTAACTTAAGTAATCCATTACTTGATTCTATCGGAAAAAAACTTCATTAAAAATTGCCTCTAATCCTTTATCAACTCTTTTTTTGTGACGGAACTTTTGCTTGTAAAAAGTCCTCATATGAATTCAATTGAAATTCTAGAAAATCTGGCATCTCTCCTCTATCTACTATTTTCCCGAAACTATATCTTTCAATAAGTTTGTTCATTTAAAAAAATTCCTCCCTATATAAAGAACATATTCTTTTTTTATTAAAAACTTATCATTTTATTATAATGTTCTCTCTCTTTATTTTTTTATTTTTTTATAAATTTACTTTTAATAAATAGCTTTTCTGTTCGACATAACTTAAAAAAATAAAGACGAACATTACTAATACTATCTAAAAATTAATACAAAAAAAGAATAGATTCTAACAGTTTTAAGTCATTTAACAAAATATCTCAACTCTGTCTGTGTCACTTACTTATTTTGATTTTAGTAGTGGAAAAAGACACTCTCCTTAAAGAAAGAGTGTCTTTAAAATTTCTTTTTTATACTACTATTTTAATTCTACAGTTGCTCCTGCACCCTCTAATTGAGCTTTTAAAGCTTCTGCTTCTTCTTTAGAAACTCCTTCTTTAACAGCTTTTCCACCAGCTTCAACTAATTCTTTAGCTTCTTTCAATCCTAAACCAGTGATTCCTCTTACTTCTTTAATTACAGCTAATTTAGCTCCTCCTGCTGATACTAAGATTACATCAAATTCTGATTTTTCTTCAGCTGCTCCACCTGCTGCTGCTCCTCCTGCTACTGCTACTGGTTGAGCTGATACTCCAAATGTTTCTTCGATTGCTTCTACTACTTCTTTTAATTCTAATACAGACATAGCTTTTAAATCTTCTATAAATTGTTCTTTATTGAATGCCATTATTTTATTTCCTCCTATTTTTTCTTTTAATTTTAAATTTATTATATATAATTATTCAGCAACTGCTTCAGTCGCACCTTGATCTGCTACATTAGTTAACGCAACAGCTAACATTCTAACTGGCGATAATAATCCGTAAGCGATTTGACCAAGTAATTCTTCTCTTGATGGTAATTTAGCTAATGCTTCTATTGTTTTAACATCAACTCTATCATTTTCTAACATACCACCTTTAATTTGTATTTTATCTTTTAATTTATTACTGAAATCAAAGATTAATTTTGATGGAGCAATACCATCTTCATATCCTAATGCAAATGATGTTGTTCCTTCTAATAAGTCGTCAAAATCTGTATCAATCCCAACTTCTTTCAATGCTATTTTCATCAATCTATTTTTAGCAACAAAGTATTCAACTCCTGCTTCTCTAGCATTTTTTCTTAATTCAGTATCTTCATTAACACTAATTCCTTTATAATCAACAAAAACCATTGCTTTAGCATCTTTTAATTTGGCAGTTAAAGCTTGAACTGCTTCTACTTTAGATTGTGCTGGCAATTTGTTCACCTCCTTATATTAAAAAACCTCTGAAACAAAAACAATAGCCCAGAGGTGTTTTATCTAACGAATCCTGATTATATCCTAATTAATTCTATATATAAAACTACCTCGGTAGGGATTACAGAATTTCTTCCACCTACTGTCTTTGGTTTTGATATTTGAATATCCTTCAAACATCTTAAAAACATTATAAAGTATTTTTTTCTGAAAAAAAGTCAAGTACTTTTTTTAAAAAAACACAACTTTTTAAATAAAAATTTATAAAAATATCATAATAAAAAAACACAGGTTTATTAAAATATACCTATGTTTTTTTATTTTTTTCTAACAGTAAAACTGCTAATTAACTAAAAACTTTTACTTAATTTTTGTATTCATTTAATAGTTACAAACATTTTATAAAAAAATTAATTAGTATTATTTATAACTATTTAGCTACATATGATCCTGCTAATAAAGGATCTATTTTGATTCCAGGTCCCATTGTTAATGAAATAGCAACTGTTCTTAAGTATTGTCCTTTAGATGCTGCTGGTTTTAATTTAACAATTTGATCTAATGCTACTTTAAAGTTTTCTACAATTGCTTCTTTAGAGAAATCAACTTTACCAATTGGTAAGTGAATTGATCCTAATTTATCTACTTTGAAAGCAACTTTCCCTTTTTTAAATTCATTAACTGTTTGTTCAACATTAGTTGTAACAGTTCCTGATTTAGGGTTAGGCATTAATCCTTTAGTTCCTAAAGTTCTTCCTAATTTACCTAATTTAGGCATCATGTCAGGTGTAGCGATTACTAAATCGAAATCTAACCATCCACCTTGAATTTTATTGATGTATTCGTCATCTCCTGCAAAATCTGCTCCTGCATCTAGTGCTTTTTGAATATTTTCTCCAGAAGTTATTACTAATATTTTAACTGATTTACCAGTTCCATGAGGTAATACAACTGTACCTCTAACTTGTTGATCAGCATGTCTAGGATCTACTCCTAATCTTACTGCTAATTCTACTGTTTCCACGAATTTAGCACTTTTAGTATCAAAAACTAAATCTAATGCTTCTTCTGGAGTGTATATTTTTAATTTATCTACTTTTTGAGAAATATCATTATATCTTTTTCCTCTTTTTGCCATTTATTATTTCCTCCTTTGTGGTCATTGGCATTAAGCCTTCCACTTACTTTCTAATAATCTAATAATATTTTTTTTTTTAACTATTCAGCTATTTTAATTCCCATACTTCTTGCTGTACCTGCAATAATATTCATTGCTGCTTCAACACTTCCAGCATTTAAATCTGGCATTTTTGTTTCTGCAATTTCTTGTAATTGAGCTTTAGTTATAGTCCCAGCAACTTCTTTTAATGAATTTCCTGCTCCTTTTTGAACTTTAGCTGCTTTTTTTAATAAATCTGATGCAGGTGGTGTTTTTAAGATAAATGTAAAACTTCTATCTGCATATACTGTTATTTCTACTGGAATTACGAATCCCATTTTATCTTGTGTTTGTGCATTAAACGCTTTACAGAACTCAGGAATATTAACTCCGTGTTGTCCTAAAAGCTGGTCCTACTGGTGGTGCAGGATTTGCTTTCCCTGCTTCCAATTGTAATTTAATCTTTCCGATTACTTCTTTAGCCATTTTTCCTCCTTTGTGGTAATTGAATTTTTAAAATCTCCCACTTTTTCTTTCTAAATAAAATTTCGCTAACTATTCTTTAAATACTTTTCAATCATCTGTTTTTAAAATTTGTTTTTTTCACATTTGGTTTCTAATATTCTAATTTCGAAATTTCGTTATACTCTAATTCTACTGGTGTTAATCTACCAAAAACTTCAAGCATAACAGTAACTCTACCATGTTCATAATCGATATCTGTTATTTCCCCTTCTTGATCAAGGAAAGTTTCTTTAGTAACTACTACCTTATCTCCTATTTCAAAATCTATCTTATAAAGTGTTTTTTTGTTCTTCATTTGTATCGATTCCTACTTTAGCTAGCAATTCGCTTGCTTCTTCATCTGATAAAGGTATAGGATCACTTCCAACTCCTACGAATCCCGTTACTCCATTAGTATTTCTTATCACATACCAAGCATCACTATCAACACGATATCCTAATCCCAATTCATTTTCTTCTTTAACAGAAAGCATTTCTATCATAACATAACTTGGAAATAATTTTCTAGGAACTTTTACCATTTTTCCTCTTTTTTCTTCCAAAACTTCTTCTTCAGGAACTAATACCCTGAAAACTCTATCTGTTAAATTTAAGGATTGGATTCTTTTTTCTAAATCTGTAGCCACTTTTTTCTCGTAACCTGAATATGTATGAATTATATACCATTTTTTTTCGTATACAATTTCATCATCTTTTTTTTCTATATTTTCAGTCACTATTACGCGCCTCCTAAAAAGCTCCTTAATATTTCACTTATTTTCGTCAATACAAAATTAAACGCCGTATCAAAAAGAAGTGAATAAATAGCTATAAAAGCTGTTATCAATAACACTATTACTGTGACATGATATGTTTCACCTTTTGACGGCCAATATATTTTTTTATACTCTTCACGCAAATTCGCAAAAGATTCTTTTAAATTTAATTTACTCATAACCATCTCCATATAATAAAATGGCAGGTCAGACAGGAATCGAACCCGTAACCCTCGGTTTTGGAGACCGATGCTCTACCAATTGAGCCACTGACCTATTTCATATTTGTACTATTTAACTTCTCTATAAAGAGAATGTCTTCTTAACACTGGATTATATTTTCTCATTTCCAATCTTTCAGGATGAGTTTTTTTGTTTTTAGTTGTTACATAATGTCTCAACTTAGTTTCAGTGCATTCTAAAATTACTTGTACTCTCATTTCTTTCTATCCCTCCCAATAAAATATTGGTATTACCAGAATAAACTAGCATAGATATGATACCATCTTTTTTTTTCTTGTCAACTACTTTTTTTATTTTTTTCTATAAATTTATTTTTTTATCATAACAATCAAACTCGATATAAAAGTCAATGAAAATCATTAATTGAACTGATTTAAAAAAACATTAATTTTCTAAATATTTATTCAAAATATCAATTGCCTTATCATAAATTTCTGTTAAATTATGTTTTATTTTTTTCCTTTCAAGCATTATATAACTTTTTTTTGTTTTTTTCTAACAATTCAATAAGTTTATTATCGTATTCTGAATTTTTTTCTTCAGGATTTTTGAACGTAAATTATTTCATCAAAATTATTATTTCTAATAAAATCTTCTATTATTGGATGTTCCCTTCCTTCAGTTATCTTTTGCAAAAAGCCTGTAACGACATAAATTCTGTATCTACAAATACTAACTTATCTGAATTTTTTTATTGATTTTTAAGATTTTTTTCATTTTGTCCATAAACGATTTTTGCTATAATCATCATATTGTAAATTTTTTTGCATTTCCATTCAATTCTTCTTTAATGTATTTTTTTCTGTATTCCTCAACATATGTTGTATTAAAAATAATTAGCTAATTTATGAGTTAAATTCGTTTTTCCCTGAGTTTTTTTGAACCGATTATTGCTATTTTTCAATACAAAAAAATTCTCTGACATATCTTGGAATAAAAAACCAGTTTTTATAAGGATTTTTTTCTTATTTCTGTTGCACTTATGTAAAAAATTATTTCTTTGAATGTCTATCGTCTGTATTTCTAAATTTTTTTATTAAAAAGTTTTTTTCAAAATTTGGTAATGTTAAAAAAATTATTTTTTTATAATTTTCTACATCTTGAGTTTCGTTTGTGAAAAATCATATCTACTTTTTATATTTTTTTCAAGCAATTTTTTTCCTGAACTCTTTCACTCCAACCTTTCCATCCATTAGGATAAAATGGTATTCCATCTTCAGCTAAATGCAATACTTTTTATATTTGATTGATTCCTAAAAGTTTGTTCCACAAATTTTTAATCTGTCTTTTTATCGTTGGCATTTTTTTCATTTTTTTGACTCATTAAAAAGTTTCAAATCTCTTTCATCATCGGTACATACGAAAACATACAATGTATCTACATATCCACTCGCTTTTTGAATAAAATCAACATGACCAATGTGTAACGGATAAAAATTTTTCCAAATATTATTCCACATTTTTTTATTTTTTTCTCCAATTCTTATCCTCCTTTTTTTATTTTTTTAGTTTAAATTAAAAAAATCCTCAATAACCCTTTTCCCTCTTAGTTTTTACATAATTCGCCATCTTCCTCCTACGAATCTTGCTTTCTTAGTCCCATTTGATGATAAATCAGAATTATCGTTGTCATCTTCAATTTCATCATCTGTTTCTTTGAATAGTAACTCTTCATTTTCAGAATCTTCAGAATCTATATTCTCTTTTATTTTTGTATCACTGTTTTCATCTTTTTGCTCTCTTCGTGCCTTTACAGTCGTTAAAATTTCAAAATTTGGTATTTCAAACGAACTGCTTTCTTTAGAATTTGTTTCTGATTTTTCTTCAGCAACCTTTTTCAGAATCTTTTTTTTCAGTAATATCTTCTGCTGCTTTTTCCAAGACTTTTTCATCTTTAATTTCTTTTTCCTCAGTTTTTTTAGATATCGGTTTTTCTTCCTTTTCAATAACTTTTATTTCTTCTTCTGCTTCTTTTGTCTCTACTTTTTTTCAACAGTATCATTCAATTCTTGAGAACTTTCTTCTGATTCTAAAATTTCTGATTTTTTTCTTCAACTTTTTAATTTTTTTCTTTTTTTGTTCTTCATTTTCTTTTATAATATTTTTCTTCGTTTTTTTCTTCCTGAACAACTTCCTCTTCTACTATTTCTATTTTTTTCTTTATTTTTTTTCTTTACTATTTTCTTCTTCTTCAATGAAATTTTTCTACATCAGGAACTACTTCAAACTCTAATTGATTATCAGGATTTAATTTTTTTAGGGTTTGTATATTCTTTATTTGCATATGATTCTGCAATTGATTTTACTTCGCCCTCTTCCATATTTTTTTCATAGATAATTTTTTTCTCTGATATCTTCTAATATTCTTTTATCCTCGTCATTCAAATGACTGAAAAACATCGCTATAATATTCAATATTTTTTTAGTATCAAATTCCTTCATGAATTGATTTATAGTTATTGATGTTGGATTATAAGCAACATGATATTGAATGTCAGCATTTTTTTCAGAAAAACATTTCATGAATAAATCCCATTTTTTTCTAAATCAGACAAAATATCTTTTTATTAGAAAAACACTCATTCCCAATCTGTCTGATAATTTTTGATAAGTATATGGGGCTTTTTCTCTTCAAAATTTTTTTAATTATTAGAGATAAAATCAAAATTCCTGCTTCTCTTTTTTTACTTTTTATCGGAACTTCTTTATTTTGATTATACAAAAAAACTCATCTGAAGTTTGAATCGAAAAAAAGCTATTTGTGATCCTAATAGTATCGTTACCCAAACATATTGAACCCATATTAAGAAAAATCGGTATTAATGCTAAACTTCCATAAATTACATTGTAATTTGTAATTGTTGACTGAAGTAATAAAAAAATAATAGTTTCCAACCGAAAGTTAATACTGTTGTAACAACTCCCGCAATAATTGCTGGTTTTAATCTTTACATTTATGTTTGGAACCAAGTAAAAATATGAATGAAAAATAATAAAAATATATGTTAAAGGTCCAGAAATACCAATAAATAAATCTATTAGTATTTTTTTTGTTTAGGAAAACTTTTTATTATACTTTCAGCAATGTATGAATTAAAAAGCTGAAAAATGATATAAAAAAATATTGGTCCTAAAAAGATTATTGCTACATAATCTACCATTCTTCTTGCTAATGATCTTTTTTTATTAATTCTCCATATTTTTATTAAATGAATTTTCTAATGTTATCAAAACTTTAGAAGCCGCATAAAACAAGACTATTATCCCAACTCCTGCTAATACTCCACCTTCTGTTGAAACTAATAATTTTTTTAGCTACATCTATAATTACTTTTAACATTCCATTATTTCCTGGCCAAATTTCAAAAAAATTTTTTTGAATAAACATTTTTTTCCAAACCAAATCCCCGAGTAATCCCAAGAATAAGCGCAACAATAGGAAAAAAATCGCTAAAAAGTGAATAATATGTAAGAGCTATCGACAACATCTGAGTATCTCTATCTCTATAATTTCTATAAATTAAATATACCATTTGTTTCAAATCATTTAATTGATTTTTTTGGCATTCTCTATTCTTTTTGTTATTTTTCCATCATTATTCTCCATTTTTTTCTATAATTTATGATAATTATCCTATATTAAAATATTCTTTTTCATTAAATATTTCATCTAAAAATTTCATCATAATTTTTCGATTTTTTTCCTCTTCTGCTAAAACATCTTCCAACTTAGGATTTGTCACTGGATGTTTAGGTGCAAATAACGCACATGAATCTTCATGCGGTTCTATTGATTTTTCGTATGTATCAATATCCTTCGCAATATCAATAATTTCTGTTTTGTCCATCCCAATCAACGGCCTGAATACTGGTAATTTTTCCATAACTGCATTTGTACAAGTCAATCCTCCCATTGTTTGCGAAGCAACCTGTCCTAAACTTTCCCCTGTTATTAACGCTTGATATTGCATCGTATTTGCTAATCTTTCTGCTAATCTCATCATTGCTCTTCTACCCAATATTGTTGCCAAATCTTTTTTTGTTTTTTCATTAATTATTTCCTGAATTTTTAAAATATTCATTGAATAAAGTCTAGCTTTTCCTGTATAAATCGACAAAATTTCTGTAAGTTCCTTAATTTTTTCCAACGCTTGTTTACTTGTAAATGGAAAACTATGGAATGTAACAAAATTCAATCTCATTCCTCTTTTTGCCATCATAAATGAAGCAACTGGACTATCTATTCCTCCAGATAATAAAACAAGACCTTTTCCTGTTGATCCTAAAGGTAGCCCTCCATAAGTTTTTATTTTATCAGTATAAATGTACACATTTTTTCTAATATCTACATTAAAAATTATATCTGTATCTTTCATTTTAACCTTTTCAAACGGGCTATTAATCAAAATATGCGCTCCCAATTCTTTCGCATATTCCATCGAGTTTTTCTCAAAACCTTTATTGCTTCTATTTACTACAACCTTAAAATTTCTAGCTCCTTTTTCATAAGCATACTCTGCAAACTGTAAAAGTTTTTCTTTTATTTGTTCGTCTTCTCTCTCAACTTTTGCCGCTTGATTAAGTCCTACAATTCCAAAAAAACTTTTTTTCATTTTTTTCAGTAACTGCATCTAAATCTTCTGAATTGATAAAAAGATACGGCTTTGAAATGTCATCAAATAGCGTATACTCAAATCCTTCTAACACTTTTTTAATTTTATTTCTTAGCTTTTTCTCAAATTGCCCTCTATTTTTCCCTTTTAAAGACAACTCTCCATAAGCTAAACCTATTGAATTTAGTAATTCTTTATTGGTATAACTCATTAATTTTTTTCCTTTCTCTGTTTAATTTTTTTCTTTCATTATTTTTTTAATTTCCTATTCACTATTATAAAGATTTATCAAAAAAATGCAATAATTAATTTTTTTATCTCATCTTTCTAATTCTTTCAACACTTGATTTTAATACTGTTACAACCTCAGAAATTTCTTCCAAAGTATTATAAATAGAAAAGCTAAATCTTATCGCCCCATTAATTTCACTCGGATCAAGTTTCATAGCCTCCAAAAATTCTACTATTTCCAGTTTTTTTGAAGAACAAGCCGAACCTGTCGAAACATAAATTTCATTCATTCCTAAAAAAATGCGTTAACACTTCACCTTTTGCACCTTTAAACGATACATTCAATATTTTTGGACTTGATTTTTTTATATCAAATCCTGAATTAAACTTCACATTTTCTATATTCTTTTTCAATTTCTTCTGCAAATTTTTTTCTTTCAATTCTTGAATTTTTTTCATATCGTTTTTATAATTTTTTTGTAATAATTCCACAGCTTTTATAAAAGCAAAAAAATCAATTCTGTTGGCATTGTTCTCTTAACTATTCCATTTTCAGAATTTTCCCCCTTTACAACATTTATAACCTTTACATCTTTCTTCAAATAAATTGCTCCAATCCCTTTTGGTGCATAAATCTTATGTCCGCTCATAGTTATAGCGTCTACTGGAATCTCATCAAATTTAATATCCACTGTTCCAAGCCCCTGTACAAAATCTGTATGAAAATAAATGTCTTTACTTTTCTCTTTTATAATTTTTCCAATTTCCTCAAGATTTTGAATTGCACCAGTTTCACTATTAACTGCTCCTATCGAAACTATCAACGTATCTTCTCTCAATAAATTTTTTAGTTGCTCGGTATCCACATATCCCTCTTTATCAACATCTAAATAATCTACTTCAAATCCTTTTTGTTCATAATAACGAAAATTTTCAAAAACTGTAGGATGCTCGATTTTCGTTGTAATCAAATGTTTTTTCGTACGAGAATTCGCTTCAATAATTCCTTGTAACAACAAATTATTTCCATCTCCCCCACCAGCTGTAAAAAATATTCTATTCCCATCAACTCCCAAAAAATCTCCTACTATTTTTCGTGACTTTTTAATTTTTTGAGCAATTTTATGTGAAAATTCATGTATTGCATCAGCATTTGCAAAATTTTCTTTCATTGATTCAACCATTACATCAATGACTTCTTGCTTAGGTTTTGTACTTGCTGCATTATCTAAATATATCATTTTATTCCTTCCTATTCATTCTAACTTTATTATTTCTAACAAATTTCGTCAACTACTTAAAAAAATAAGCACTCTGCAAGTTTTCTCTCACAAACAAAGTGCTTAGATTTCATTTAATATTAAATTTTATAACCAACTTGTTTTATACATGTTATAATCGATTTCAGGGAAAATATTATCTCTGTATTCAATTTCTCTTATCCAAGATTCATCAAGTGTTCCATTTTTGAAATCTTCGTAAATCTTAAATAATCTATGAACATGGTCACTTACTTTTTTCTGTGCATAACCAACCATTGTTCCTGTATACATTATAAATTCCCAACAAGAAGTTTGAGCCATCAATAATTCTCTTGCTGCTTGGTTTAATGCTCTGTATTCTAATTCATTTTGTGGGTCTCTACCATTAGCTAATTCTATCATTCTTTCAGCTGCTTTATGTAAATGTCTATAAACATAATCATTTGATCCATCTATCCAAACATCATAATATCCATTTGCTCCCCAACTTGACATACTTACATCTACAATTTGATTTGTTGGGTATTTTTCTAAGTATTTATATGGTGTTATTGTTGAGAAGTTTGATTCAGCTGTTGCTCTGAATACCCATTCTAAGAAAATAGGCCCTTCATACCACCAATGTCCATAAAGTTCTGCATCATAAGGTGAAATAACTATTGGTTTTCTATATTTCATTCTAGAGGCCAAAAATTCAATTTGTTTTGAACGATTGAAAACGAAGTTATAAGCATGTTCTTTTGCTCTGTTGTATGCTGCTTCTGGATCGTAAACTGCTTTATAAGTTCCTTTTTTATCAGTTATCGCATGATATTTGATTCCAATATTTCTTCTTACACCATCACTATGCAAATATGGTTTTATATAATCATAATCTAATTCATATCCTGCATCTTTATGGAATTCTCTATAAAGTCCATCTCCTGGATATCCACTTTCCGAACTCCAAACTTGTTCAGACGATTCCAAATCTCTAGCAAATGCCGCTACGAAATTTCTTGTGTAAACTGGAGAATAAATACCATAAACAGGTCTTGGATCACTATGCATAATTCCATGCGCATCAACCAAGAAGTATCTAAATCCATGTTTTTCCAAGTATTTATCTTGTCCTGGATAATATGCACATTCTGCTAACCAAATTCCTTTAGGGTCTCTACCAAAATTCTTGATATAATCTTTTTTAGCCATATAAACTTGTGCATTAACTGCTTCAGGATAATCTTTCATTACTGGTAAAAATCCATGTGTTGCTGTAACTGGAATTATTTCTAAATTTCCTTGATCTTGGAATCTTCTAAATGCTCCAACTAAATCTTTATGATATTTATTTACAAAAATATCTTTGCAGTTTTATGTACATGTAAATTATGATTTGCAACCTTAAGCATATCAGGATATGGTTTTAATCTTTCTACTTCCTTTTCACAAAGTTCAACTAATTTTTGTTATATGTTTTACATATCTGTTTCTCAAAAGGTCATCATTCAACATATTTACCAATGTTCCTGACATTGTTAATGTTAAATTCCAAGGTACATTATCTCTAGTCAAATTCTCAAACATCTCTAAAAGTGGGATGTATGTTTCAGTTATTGCCTCGTATAACCAATCCTCTTCCAAAAAAACTCTTCATACTCTGGATGTCTTACATAAGGTAAATGAGCATGTAAAACAAAACTTAAATATCCTTTATTCATAAATTCACTTCCTCCACACTTTTTTTATTAATATTTATATACTTGTATTATACCACATCTTTTGACAATTTGAAAAATTATTTTTTTCATAATTTTTTTTTATATTTTTTTATTTTTTTATAAAAAAATTTTTTTTGAATTATTTACAATATTTGAATATAAATAAGATAATTAAATCATTTTTTTCTTTTTAACAATTATAAAATTTAATAAAAAAATTTTTAATTTATCTCTTATAAATTCTATCTCAACTTTTTCATTTTTCCCCTCTTCTCCGTCAATACTCACTCCAATTTCCTCAGAAACTTCCTCAATTACACATTTTTTTCGCTTGTAAAGTTCGCACATTTTCATTATTAACAAGCTGTCCATTAAATAAATCAAACAAAATTTTTTTGAAATTTCTAAAGGATTTTCTATATTTTTTTACAACTAGAATATCCATAATTCCATCATCGACATTTGCATTTTTGAAGTAACTCATCAAATCCTCCAACATTTTTTTCCATTTAAAATCATATATAAAATTGCTTTTTTTCTGAAATCTCTTCATTATCGTCTATTCGCATTTTTTTAAATCAAATTTTTTTATGTTTTTTTCAATTCATCAATACCAGTTATGTAATACGCTGTTTTTTTCCAAAAAGTTTTTCTTCAATCCTTTATCTGTCGCATATGAAACCTTTTGTAAAAAGTCCACCAGCATATGAAGATAAAAAAATATTTTATTCCCATTTATCAATCCAAAAATCAACAAATTTTTGATTTTTTTATTTAAAATATTATTTATCCAATCTTCAATCTTTTCTCCTAAATTCAAAGACTTTTGCCAAATCGTTAGATGTCCCTGTCGGAAAAAAATTGCAATTTCAGGAAATTCAATATTTTTTTATTATACATGTCTGTCAAACATCTACTTAAAGTTCCATCTCCACCAGATAAAAATCACAATATCATACTTTTCATTTTTTTAAAAATTTCTATCAATCTATCATAATCTCTGCTTATACTATATAAAGTCAAAATTATCCCTTTTTTTCAGTAATTTTTGTCGTTATTAAATCGAAAATTATTTAAAATCAAATTCGAATTACCTGATTTTTGGATTATATACTAAAAAGTGCTTTTTCTTAATTTTTTTCTCATACATCATACCTCATTTTCAAAAAAATTTTTTTATTTTTTTAATAAATTAATTCTCATTAAATGCTTTTTGGCTCATATCCAATGTTAAATATGTATCTCACGCTTTCTCCAGGTGACTTCGCTACCCCAAAATATATCGGTCCTATCGGCAATCTAGCTCCAACACCTAAACCATAATTTTCTTTTTGTTCTTTTCCAAAATCAAATCCTTTATCTGATATTCTAGCGATTGATCCGTTTATTCCAGCAAACATAAATTTATTTATTTGATATTGTAAATTCAATTTCCCAATAAAAATACTACTTCCTGACAATTTATCTACAGGTATTCCACCAAACTCCATTGAATAATCACTTTCTGAGAATCCTCCTAGTTTCGGTCTATAAGTTTCAGGGACTTTATCTCCATCAGTTGTTACATAAGTTACACTAGGCGTCACTGTTACTTTTTTACCAAGAGGTATATTTACTTCTCCTTTTGCATATAAAGTATCAAATTTTGCTTCTTTTGAAGATCCTTTTATATAATCTGCTTTAAAAGTAAGAGCCTTTAGTAGCAAAATTAATTGCATCTCTCGAATCATGTGTTAAACTTGTTTCAAAATAAGGAAATTTTGTTTTTTTATTCATATTTTTATCCAAACTTTTATTTACATCAGAGATTTGATAACCTCCACCAATTAAAAAAATAATGTGTTCGTATTTAATTCTACTCCAAGTCCTAATCCTGCTCTAAATTTTTGATTCTCAAAATCATACTTTTCATTCATAAAATATTGATTTTTTATTTTATCTCTTTTGTAATCAAAATCAGCAACTCCTAAAAGTTTATTTGATTTTCCAAAAAGAACAGTTCCTGCTCCATTTATACCATACTCATCGGCAATAATTCCTTTTTAATTGATATCTAGTATCTAACGTACCTACAAGTGTCTTATTCCCTTGAATCCCAACTGTTATTGTTGCCAAATCTTCTGTATTCGCATTCGAAGAAAAAGTTAAATAATCTCCTGCTTTTTCCTGAACATTAATAACCAATTTATCACCATCTGCTATTTCATAATAAACTGTTGAAAAATCACCGTTTTTATACAAATTATCTACAATACTTTCCAATTCTTTCTCATTCATTTTTCCTAATTTTTTTCAGGTAAATATCGTTTAAAAATATTCTGTTTCATATTTTTTTATTTCCTCAATTTCCACTGATTTTTATATCGTATTCATTTTTCCAAGTTTTTCTAAATTCTTTTCTTTTTTCTTCTAATTCATCAAATTTTTTTGGATTGCTTAATTTTCTGATTTCATCAATATGATCTCTTGCTAATTTTTCTCCCATAGCAATAATATCCTTCGCTTTCAAAAAATCGTACGCTTCTACTTTAGATAAATCTGGAGCCATATACAAGTCTAACATTCTAATCTGTCTTTCAACTTCCTGTCTACCAGCTATCGTCATCGCATCTGAAACTACATCAACTAATGTCATTTTATTCAAATCTCTTTTTTCAAATCCACTTCCAACATTTATCCCTATTGTATAATCTGCTCCCAAAACCTTCAAATCCTGAACTGGTAAATTTCTAACAACTCCACCATCAATATACAATTTATCGCCAACTTGCATAGGATTATAAATTGATGGCAATGATAAACTCGAACGAATCGCAGTAGCCAACGAACCTTTTGTTATCATTACTCCTTCTCCAGTATTCAAATCAGTTCCTACTGCTGCAAATTTTTTAGGATATTTTGTAAAATCATTTTTATCGAGTACACCGTATAACAATTCATTCAATCTTTCACTTGCACTTTTACCACCAATTGCCCCAGGAGTTATTTTAGGCATAAATTTTTCCATAGGCAAACTTAATGTATTTCTGTCCTCAATCATATTTCTTACTATCCCTTTTTTCTCTCTATCAATTTTATCATTAAACAAGCCCATCCAATCCATATGAACTGCAATATCCTCTAATTCCTTCGCTGTATATCCTGCTGCATAAAGTCCTCCAATTATACTTCCCATACTCGTTCCTGTCACATACTCAATCGGCACTTTCTCCTCTTCCAAAACCTTCAAAATTCCAATATGTGCAAGTCCCTTTGCTGAACCTCCACCAAATGCAATTCCAATTTTCTTATCTGTCTCTGGAACAGTATCTATCTCATTATTTACAACAAATTTCTCTTCTGATTTTTTATCTGTTTCCAAAGAATCTTTCTTATTTTTTGAAACTTTTTTACTCTTTTTATCTTCCCCTTTTACTTTTGTATCCTTACTCTCTTTCTCGTCTATACTCTCTTGTCCAGAATTTTCTTTAGAATTCTTTTTATCCGTCTCACTAACTACAATCAGTTTATTTGAACATTCATCACCGCATAAATTTTTCACTATTCTCTGAAAAAAACTTTCTGCTAAAAGAAAATTATTAAAAACCAATAAACACAATAAAATTTTTTTATCCACTTTTTTTTCTTTCCATATTATTCTCCTTTCACCATTTCATCAAAAACCTAAACTATTTCATACAACTCACTTAATTTATCAACTTTATATTTTTGCTTTAATTTCTGGATTCTCATCTTTCCCTAACAAATTAACCCAACAAGTATCTATTCCAAAATTAATTCCACCTTTAATATCAGCCGTTTGCGAATCCCCTATCATTATAATTTCACTCTTGTCTAAATTTTCACACCCCAATTTTTTTATCGCATACTCAAAAATTTTTAGGATTTGGCTTACTCACTCCAACCTCTTCTGAAACAATAATTTCATCAATATATTTACTAATTTTTTTGAATTTTCTATTCTAGAATGTTGAACTTCTTTAATACCATTTGTCACAATCACCACTTTGTACTTAGATTTCATATACTTACATAATTCCACCGCACCATCAAATAAATAAGTCCCGTCACCTAATCTATCTAAATACCCTTGACTAAATTTTTTTCAGCATCATATTCAAGTCTAACTTTCTCAAACAATTGCTTAAATCTCTCTACTCTCAAATTTTTTTACTTGTAATATTCCCTTTCTCCAATTCCGACCACAAAAAAATTATTAATCTTCTTGTACTCTTCCTTTATTGAAAAAAATATTTCTCTTCACAATTTCCTTCAAAAAACCAAAAATCTTCAAAAAACCTTTCTCATAGCATGTCTTTCAGACTTTTTCATAATCAAATAAAGTATCATCTGCATCTATTAATATAACTCTATACATTTTCCCTCTTTTTCTCTTCTAAAAAAATTTTTCATTTTCTATTTTAATTCCATTCGTAAAATCTATTAAAAATAAAAATAATATTAACAATTTCATTATATCCAATTTTTCCACTTTTTTTATCAATCTTTTTGAAAAATAAAAAAATACGCCTTCCAACCTGTTTTTTTACCACAAGTATCTAGCGTATTTCACAAATTTATTTTTATTTTTTTAACATTTTTTTCTTGTAAGAATTTCAATGCCTTATCAACATTAGCTTCCTTACCTTGTTCTGGCACATACTCAATATATTTAACAACATTATTTTCATCAACAATCATCAATGCTCTCGTTAATAATCCACTTTCTTTCATTAAAAGTCCATTTTGTGCTCCAAATTGATGATATTTGTAATCAGAGACTGCTTTAATTCCATTTATATCATTTGCTGTACAAAATCTTTCTTGTGCAAATGGAGTATCCACAGTAACCGAATAAAATTTAACATTTGGATATTTAGCTGCTGCTGTATTCAACATTTTTGTTTGCAACGAACAAACTTTCGTATCCAATGAAGGTGCTGTATAAATAACTTTTATTGCTTTATCTGCTAAAATATTCTTTTCTTCCAATTTACTATTTACTGTTAATGGAACACCTTTTAACGTATCTCCAACTTTTGTTTCTTTTCCAACAATTGTAACAGGATTCCCTCCCAAAGTTATTTTCAAATTGTTGTCAGCTTTCAAAGTATCCAAATATTGCGTATACTCCTTTGGAACTCCTGCTGGAGCTGCTGAAACTTCTTTTTTCGAACCACAAGAAACCATAATTCCTAGTAATCCTGTAATCAACAATAATTTCTTCATAATCTTAAACACAACTTTTTCGTTGTGTCCTCCTTTCAATCTAACAATTCTCTATTTAAATAAATTTCCCCTATCCAACCTATTAAAAAAATAACAGATTTTTTTAAGGGGACATTTGTATGTAATAATATCAAATTTTTTTAGATTAATGTCTATCTTTTTTTGATTTTTTTGAACTTCTTTTTTTCTTTTTTTGAAGAACCTTTATCTTGTTTCTTGTTTAATTTTTTTATCTGATTTTTTTGTCTGATGATTTTCTTTTTCTTCTTCCACCAGATTTTTTTACCACTTGAATTTCCACCAGTGCTATTTGCTTTTTTTCTACTAATGGTTTTGAATCTTTCTTAGAATTTAAAGCTCTAATAATAAACTCTGCTTCTTGTAAAGGTACTGTTATGAATGAATATTTATCCATAATCTTAATATCTTTAACTTTTTCTTCCAGGAGTTTTTAGCTTTTTATTCAATAAATCCAACAATCTACCAGCGTTATAACCATCTTTAGAACCTAACGCAATGAATAATCTAGTTTTATCATCAATTTTAACTTTTACATTTTCAATTTCATTATAATTTTCAGGCAAGAATTCATCTTCATAAACATGTCTTAACACAGAAGCTAAAACTTCTTGTGGATCTCTTCCTTCCAATAATTCAGTCGCTAATTGATCATACGCATTATGGTCGTTTTCTTTAATAATTTCATCCACGTAAGCAATTAACGCTTCTTTTTTCGCATTTAAGATTTCTTCCACATTTGGTATATTTTCTCTCTTAATGTCTGTTTTTGTAATTCTTTTAATTTGTGCTAATTTACTAGCTTCTCTAGGTGTTACAAATGTAATTGCAATACCTTTTTGTCCAGCTCTTCCAGTTCTTCCAATTCTATGAACATAAGACTCTGCCTCTTGTGGTATCGAATAATTAATTACATGTGTCAAATTACTTACATCTATTCCTCTTGCTGCAACATCTGTCGCTACTAATATTGTAAGCACTTTTTTCTTAAATAAATCCAATGCTTTTTGTCTCAATCCTTGTGTAATGTCTCCGTGAATACATTCAGCATCGTAATTTCTAGCTTTCAATCTATTTGTTACATCATCAACTTCAGATTTTGTTCTACAGAAAACAATTCCATAAAAATCTTGTTCATAATCTAAAACTCTTGATAATGCTTCAAATTTATCTTCTTGTTTTACTTCATAATAAATTTGTTCTGTCAAGTTAGTTGTCAATTCTTTTTTCTCAACTTTTAACATTTTGTAGTTAACCATAAATCTTTTTGCAATATCTAAAATAGCTTTAGGCATTGTTGCTGAGAAGAATAACATTTTTTTCTCGTCATTTGTTTTTTCTAATATTAATTCGATATCTTCAAGAAATCCCATATTAAGCATTTCATCCGCTTCATCCAATACGAAATAATCTAAGTTATCAACTTTTAAAATTTTCTTTCTCATTAGGTCCATAACTCTTCCAGGCGTTCCAACTACAATATCTACACCCTTTTTTAAGTTTTTTATTTGCTGCTCAATAGAAGCTCCTCCATACACAGCCAATACTTTTATATCTTTTTCACCTTTTAATGAATAAATTTCATCTGCAACCTGATTTGCCAATTCTCTTGTTGGAGCTAAAATCAATGCTTTTACTGTTTTATCCGCATCTATTGTTTCCAATATCGGTATACTAAACGCTGCAGTTTTTCCTGTTCCTGTTTGCGCTTGTCCTATTAAATGTGTTCTTTCTTTTAATAATTCTGGTATTACTAATCTTTGTATTTCACTTGGTTCTTCAAATCCTTTTTTACTCAATGCATTAAGTAATTCTGTACTCAATCCTAAATCTTCAAATTTTTGCATTCTTTCCTTTTACCTTCCTTTTTTTACTAATACAAACTATTATATCATACTTTTCATTTTTCTGCTTGATTATTTTTTTATTTTTTTCAATTTATTTCATTAATCAAAAAAATATTTTTTTATTATTTCCACTCATTTTTCTCTAAAAGAAGGCAAAAGTCTTTATCAATCTTATTTCCCACTATCTCCATAATTTTTTTCAACACTCTTGCACTCGGATCGTCTACATCGCATCCTTTCCACTCTTTATTCGGCATCCAGAAATCTTTTATCCATTCAGCTTTATTTGGGTAAAATTTTTCAAAAATATCTCTATACAGTAGTGATTCTTTTGTAAATGGTGTTCTATATGGATATTTGTCTACAGCATTTTTCAAGTCCTCATCAGTATATTTCCCCTCTGCATATTCTTTCAAATAATCAACCATTGAATGTCCTACTGCATCACTAAACGCTGCTTTTTCTCTATACAAAATGCTATCTGGCAAGTAGTCTAATCCTTCAAATGCTTTTCTCAATAAATATTTTCCTTTGTTATATTTATTCATTTTTTTCTCAGGATTCACGCTCATAACATAATCTACGAAATCCAAGTCACCAAACGGAACTCTTGCTTCTAACGAATTTGCAGCAATAACTCTATCAGCTCTCAACACATCATACATATACAATTCTCTAATTCTTTTTTGAGATTCTTTTTGAAATTCTTCAGGTGTCGGTGCAAAATCTGTATATTTGTAACCAAATATTTCATCGCTGACTTCTCCTGTCATAAGCACCTTCAAATCAGTGTTTTCATGAATATATTTACACACTAAATACATTCCAATACTAGCTCTTATTGTTGTAATATCCCATGTTTCCAAGTGCCAAATTACTTTTTCCAACGAATCCAAAACGTCTTTTTTTGTCATAATTACTTCCGTATGCTCCGTTCCTAAAAAATCCGCCACTTCCTTCGCATATCTCAAGTCAATCGGATCTGTTTCCATACCGATTGCAAAAGTTTTTATCGGTTTATCCAAAAATTTTTGAGAAACGGCACAAACCAACGAAGAATCCAATCCACCACTCAACAAAAATCCCAATGGCGCATCTGAATGCAATCTCTTTATTATCCCTTTTTCCAATTTTTCTCTAATTTTAGAAGTTATCGTATCCAAATCTTCATCAATAATTCTTTTTGGATCTGCCAGATCATTGTACAAATGAAATTCTCCATCTTTGTAATAATGACCTGGAGGAAACGGAAATACTTCATCGCAAAATTCTATTAAGCCTTTAGCTTCTGATGAAAATGCGATTCCACCTGTTTCTTTATCATATCCATAAAACATCGGTCTTATACCGATTGGATCTCTTCCAGCCATTATTTCACCAGTTTCTCCATCAAATAAAACTAAAGCAAATTCAGCATCCAACATCTTCAACATAATTTCAAATCCAAATTTTTCATAAAGCGGAATAAGTACTTCACAATCACTTTCTGACTTAAATTTAAACTCATCCTTTAATAATTCCCTCAATTCCAAGAAATTATAAATCTCCCCATTACAAATCAATTTTTTCCCATCTCTTTCAAACGGTTGATTTCCTTTTGCTGACAAATCCATAATCGATAATCTATGAAATCCCCAAATCCCATCTTCTTCTTTGATTGTTTGGTTATCAGGCCCTCTATGAAAAATATTGTCATAACTTTTTTTAAACATTTCCTTATTAATTTTTTGTTTTGATGCAAATACAAATCCACACATACTAATTTCTCTCCTTTATTTCTCTTAAATTTTCGTAATTATACAACTGCTAAATAAAGAAAAAAACCGCAATCTCTAAAAAAATTGCGGGTATTAAATATACATTATATGAATTAAGTATGTTACAAACTTGTCAAAACAAATTTACAATTAATGTTTTTCATAATTACAATGTACGGAAATGCCTTTTTCATGCACTCGATACCCGCCAATACTAACGTAATTGGATCACGTCTCAGTCTACTAAAAATTTCTTTTTTTATTGATTTAATTCATTTTATTTAAAAATTTTTACAATTTATATTAAATCTCTCATTTCTAAAAAGAAATTCTTTCGGTGAGCAACTCAGAGTGTTCTTCACTAATTACTCCATTGTTAGACTTCCACCATCTCTAACTCGCTCTTAACTTCTGTAAAAAGCTACTCTCTCTATCACAGTCTTTTTCATCTATTTAGCTTTATTATGCACTTATATTATCATAAAAAAATCATAAATGTAAAATATATTATTATTACATAATCATTTATAATATTTATAGTTTTAACAATTTATATTATTTTTTTCAAAAAAATTCTGTTGCCAATTCTTTCAAGAAATAAACATCTGACACTCCACAAAGTTCCCTTGCTGAGTGCATTGCAAGCATAGGTATTCCAACGTCTATTCCATCGATTTCTAAGTGAGTTGAAGAAATAGGTCCTATTGTACTTCCTCCCAATTCATTTGACTCATTTACAAACGGCTGTATTTTAATATCTGTTCCATCAATTATTTGTTTTATTACAGAAGTTGAAAATCCGTCTGAAGTATATTTTTGTCTAGCACTGATTTTTACTGAAATACCTTCATTAATTCTACCTCTGCTTGTAGGATCCGTTTTATTCATATGTGCAGGATGTGCCGCATGTGCTGCATCTGCCGATAACATAAATGATCCACTTAACATTCTCAAGAAATTCTCTCTCGTATAACCTAATCCTAACACTATTCTTTCCAATGTATGTATTAAATAATTTGAATCTGCCCCTTGTTTTGTCGCACTTCCAATTTCTTCATTGTCAAAAGCCACAAAAACGTTTATTTGTTTTTGATTATGCTCACTTTCCACCAATCCTAAAAGTCCTGCATAAACTGAAACTAAATTATCGATTCTTGGTGCTGAAATAAATTCTTCATTTGCCCCCAAAAGACATCCTTTTTCAGTATTGTAAACATACAAATCAAAATCCAAAACATCTTCTTTTTTCAAATTAATTTTATCAAAAATGTAATTTAATAAAAAGTTGTCTTTTTCAAATGTTTCATTCATTAATCCAATTACTGGCAACACATCTTTTTGTCTGTCAATTTTTACCCCATTATTAACATCCCTGTTTTGATGTATTGCTAAATTTGGTATTGTCATTAGTGGCTCATCAAATTTTATAGCAACTGTTCTTGGAAAAAACGGATCATTTGTTCTAAGAATAACTCTTCCTGCAATTGAAAGTGGTCTGTCAAACCATGTACTTAAAATTGGTCCCCCATAAACTTCCGTATTCAATCGAATTATATTCTCTGTAATCATCTCAGGATTTGGTTTTATTCTGAAACAAGGCGAATCTGTATGTGATCCAAATATTTTAAACCCTCTCGACAAATCTACGTCTTTCCCCACTGTAAACGCAATTATCGCAGAATTTGATTGTTTTACAAAATATTGACCCCCTTTTTTCAATTTCCACTCTTCTCTCGGATTCAATCTTTGAAATCCATTTTCTTCCAAAATATCTGATGAATTTTTTACTGCATGATAGGCACTTGGACTGTCATCGATAAATTCAATTACTTCTCTAGCAAAACTTTTGATTTCTAAATCTATAAATCTTTTTTTGTATTTGCTGCATTTCTTCATTCGTGTGTATCATTTTTCATCCCTCTCTTTCCAAAAATTCAACTCTATTTACTAAAAAAATATACGTTTTTTTCAATTTTTTTTGTGTCTCTTACTTTGATAAAAGTATACCTTGAAAAATCTTAAATTTCAATAGATTGAAACCAAATTAAATGTTTTTTTAATAAATCTCAGAAAATTTACCAATTAAATAATCAATATAATATGATGAATCAAATTCTTTTTCCAGTCATGTCTTTTATTATTTCTTTTTGGTGTTTTTTTGTTTTCCCAAATTGATGAATATTGTTTTTTTAAAATTTCATTTATTCTACTGAATTCTCCATTTTTTTAATTCATCTAAAATATTTACTTTTTTTGTTAATTGTATCGTAAATTTGTGCAGAATAAGCACTTCCTAGCGCATATGAAGGAAAAATATCCAAATAATCCTGAAGCCCAGTGAACATCTTGTAAAAATTCCTTTTGAATAAGTTTCTGGTCTAATTCCTAAATATTTTTCATATTTATCTGCCCAAGCTTCTGCCAATTCATCTACATCAACTTCCTTATCCAAGTCACTAAAAATCTCTTTTTCAAGCTCATATCTTATCAAAATATGAATCGGATACGTCAATTCATCAGCTTCAATTCTAATAAACGACTCTTCAACTTCATTTGCTAGAATATACAAATCTTCAGCAGTTATCCCATTTTTTGACAATATTCCATCAAAAACTTTTTCAATTTTTGGATAAAGAAAACTTAAAAATTCTCGACTTCTTCCAAACATATTTTCATAAATTCTCGATTGTGATTCATGAATTCCCATTGAAGTTCCATTTCCTAAAATCGTATTAGAAATCTCGTCTGTGATGTGTTGTTCATACAAAGCATGTCCACCTTCATGAATTGTTGAATAAACTGAACTCAATAAATTATTCTCATAGTAATGCGTCGTAATTCTAACATCTTTATTTCCCATATCAGTAGTAAACGGATGCTCACTTTCCTTCAAAATACCTCTCTCAAAATCAAATTTCATTACATCTAGAATCTCTTTAGATAGCTCTTTCTGCTTTTGAATATCAAATTTCAATGATTTAAATTTTTTTCTTTTTTTCTTCATCTAAAAACTTTTTTTTCTCGCTCTTAACAATTTTCTTAATCAATGGCGACAATTCAGTTCTTACCTTCTCAAAAAATTCATCCAATTCCACAACAGTCATTTCTGGCTCATAATCGTCCAAAAGCGTATTGTATGGATGCCCTTCATATCCTCTCAATTTAATAAATTTCTTATTATATTCTATAATTTGCTTCAAATAATCCTTAAAAAAATCTCATAATTATTTTTCATTTTTAGCTCTCTCCCAAACCCTTGAAGCTACTAAAACAATCTCTGAATATTTTTTTGATAATTTTCTTTGGGTATTTTTTTCATTTTTTTCAAACGTCTCTTTTTTTATCTCTTGAATAATTTTTTTCTATCTAATTCATTCAAATTATTCTCATCAACCGAATAAACAAGTTCCTTAAACTCATCATTTATTACAGTCGAATAACTTTCTCCCGACAAATAATTAAGTGTCTTAGACTTTTTCTCAATCGCCATTCTAGGTGCCTCTGTTTCCAAATCCCAATTTAACAACGTTATCGCATCATCAAATGCTGCTTTTTTTCTCTAATATTTCTTTAATTTTTCTTCATTTTTTTCGTTCATTTTTTTCCTCCTCAAATTTCCTTTTTTTATACAGAATACTTTTTTTATTATATCACATTAATTTATTTTTTTGTAACGGACAAAAAGAAAAATAATATGTTATAATAAATTATGTAAAAATCATTTTTTTAATTGGGAGGAATATATATGTCATATCAAACGATTATTGTTGGAATTGCTGGTGGAACTGGATCTGGTAAAACTAGCGTGACTAAGGCGATTATCGAAGATTTAGAAAAGAAAGGAATTCATTCAATTTTACTGGAACAGGATTCTTACTATAAAAGAAATGATCACTTGACTTATGAGGAAAGAGTGGGATTGAATTATGACCACCCTGATGCAATTGATTTTAACTTGTTAGAAGAGCATATTTTATCTTTGAAAAATGGAAAATCTATTGAAAAGCCGATTTATGATTTCCAAGTTCATAATAGAGTTAATGAGACAGAACACATTGAACCTGCGAATTTAATAATTGTAGAAGGAATTTTAGTTCTTGCTATACCGAAAATTCGTGATTTATTTGATGCGAAAATTTTCGTTGATACGGATGATGATGAGAGATTGCTGAGAAGGATTGAGAGAGATTTGCATGAACGTGCGAGAAGTTTTGAAAGTATAAAAAATCAATATATAAATACAGTAAAACCAATGCACTTAGAATTTGTTGAACCTTCAAAAAGATACGCAGATGTTATTATTCCTAGAGGAAAAGATAATAAGGTTGGAATAAAAAAATGGTTGCAAGTCGTCTTAGATACTTGTTTAATCATTTAGAAAAATAAAAAAATAATTTTTAATTTGAGAGGAGAAATATTTTATGAAAAATAGTTGTAATTGGTGGTGGAGCAGCAGGAATGATGTTTTCCACTCAATATAAAAAAGCAAATCCTGATGATGAAGTTTTTTTGTTTGAAAAATCTTCATATGTTGCTTGGGCTGGTTGTCCAACACCTTATTTTATTGCTGATGAATTGAAAAAAAGTGATGTTTTACACGGAACGCCTGAAGACTTTATAAAAAGAGGAGTTAATGTAAAAATTCATCATAAAGTTACTGGGATTGACTTTCAAAATAAGACTTTGAATGTTGAAGGAGAAGAAATAAATGGAGTTTTTGGTTATGATAAACTTGTGATTGCTGTTGGAGCAAAATCGTTTATTCCAAATATTTCTGGATATTCTAAAGATTTGACTAATGTTTTCACGCTTTCTCATGCAGAAGAGGCTTTTAAAATTAAAGACTATCTTACTGAAAATAAAGATAAATTGAAAAAAGCTGTAGTTGTTGGAGCTGGATTTATTGGGCTTGAAACTGCAGAAGCCTTTAATAAAAAAGGATTAAATGTGACAATTATTGAAAAGGCTGGAGAAATTTTACCTTCGTTTTCTGAAAAATTGAAAGCTGGGGTTTATAAAGAAATTGAAAATCGAGGAATTTCTTTGAAGTTGAATGCTGGTGTTACTGAAATTGTTTCACAAGATGGAAAAGCAAGTGCTGTAAAATTAGATAATGGAGAAATAATTGATTTCGATATTGCATTATTTAGTATTGGAATTACTCCTAATATTGATTTTATTCCTAAAAATTTAAAAACTGACCAAGGAAAAATTGTTGTAAATGATAAATTCGAGACTAATTTACCTGATGTTTATGCAATTGGAGATTGTATATTTAACAAATTCTATAAAACAGATAGAAATCTTTATGCACCGTTTGGGGATGTCGCTAATAAACACGGAATGATGTTGGCGAAATACTTGTCTGGAAAAAATATTAGCTGGAAAGGATTGTTAAGATCTTTTGCAACTTCATTTTATGATATTAAATTGGCACAAACTGGATTAACACTGAAAGAAGCGTTAGATTTAGGATATAATGCAGATGTTGTTGAAATGCATGCAATGTATAAAAATTCTGGATTTGAGGATTCTATTCCTGGAAAAGTCGAAGTTGTTTATGATAAAGATAAAAAAGTGTTGTTGGGTGGAAGTATGGTTGGAGCTCAAGCTGTTGCTCAATTTATCGACCAAATTGCGATTGTTACAACTTTAGAAACACCTATTGAAAAATTTATCGAAATTGATTTTGCTTATTCACCTACAAATGCGAGTGTTTGGAATCCATTGTTGGTAGTTTATAGAAAAAGTTATTAAATAATTTTTTTAAGCAGTTTTACTATAATTAAATAAAATTACGAATAATCTTAAAAAAATACAATAAATAGGAGGAAGTTCTGTGAAAATTAAATTGAAAAAAATTAAAAATGTTCAGCATAATAAAAGATTTAGAATAAATTATCAGATTTTTTTATGTTTCTCGCCATTTATAGTTTTTGCAACATCACTACTTGATTTGCATGGCGATATCAGTATTTCCAAAAAAATCCTATTTTAGAATTTATCGATTTTTTTCGATTTATTTAATTTTTTTGCTATCGATTACATAGTTCGGTTTATTTTTTTGCAAAATACAAAGCTAATTTTATAGAAAAATAATATTCCTGATTTAATCTCGATTATTCCATATTACTCGATTTTTAGACTATTTAGAATATTTAAAAATCAGAAAAATTCGTGAAACTTTTTTTCGATATCTAAAACTTTCTAAACTTTATTTATTCGTAAAAAAACATACAAAAAAATCAAAAAAATTCTTAAAATTGAATGGTTTGATTTATCTATTGATGATGGCTGCACTTGGAATTCTTATTTCTGCTCTTATTATTTCTTATGTAGAAAAAAATGAAATATGGAGACAGTTTATGGTGGGCCTTTGTTACAGCAACAACCGTTGGATATGGAGATATTTCGCCAAGAACTCATGTTGGTAGATTTGTAGCGATTTTCCTTATGCTTATTGGTGTTGGAACTTTTTGGAATGATTACAGGTACTGTCACAACCTATTTTTTTAAACAAACAAAAATGAGTTTGTACCTGATGATGATTTAGAAAAAAATTTATTTTAAAAATCCGAAAAATTATAGCGATTCTGAAAAAAAGGAAATTATCACTTTTATAGATTTTTTTAAAAATCTAAACGAGAAAAAAATAATAAAAAAATTGTGGGCAATTTGAAAGTGTTAGAAATTTATATTTTCAATATTAAATCCCACAATTTTTTTATAAATATTCAACAATTTTTTTACCAAATTATTTCACATTTTTTTATTCATTAAATCCAAAAATCTATTTAGCTTCTAAAATTATCAATTCTTTTGGACTCTTATTCAATACTTCACATCCATCTTTTTTCACAACAACATCGTCTTCGATTCTAACTCCACCCCATCCGTCAAAATAAAGTCCTGGCTCAATAGTTACAATCATATTTTCCTTCAATTCAATTTGTGACATTTTTGATAAATATGGTAATTCGTGAATTTCTATTCCAATTCCATGACCTAATCCGTGACCAAATGCTTCTCCTAATCCTTTTTCTGTAAAGAAGTTTCTTACAACAGTATCCACTTCATCTGATCTCATTCCAGCTTTAACAGTATTTATTCCTAATAATTGACTTTCTAAAACAGTGTTATAGATTTCTTTGTGTCTTTCTGTGATATTATTTCCATAATAAACTGTTCTTGTGATGTCAGAAACATATCCGTCATAATATGCTCCAAAATCCATTGTAATAAATTCATCTTTTTGAATTTTTTTGTCACTTGCTACACCATGTGGCATCGCACTTCTGTACCCACTAGCCAAAATAGTATCAAACGATCTATCTTCAGCACCTAATTTTCTTTGAACATATTCCATATATCCAGCCAATTCTTTTTCAGAAACACCTTCTTTAATCACTTTCAAAACTTCAGAAAATGCAGTATCACTTATTTCAATCGCCTTTTTTATAGTTTCAATTTCTTCATTAGTTTTAACCATTCTCTCAAAAATCAATTTTTCTCCAACAGGTACTAAATCAGCTTTAAAAATCCCTTTTATTGTTTGATATAAAGAAAAAGTCACATCTTTATCCTCAAATCCAACAGTTTTCAATCCTAATTTTTCAATATATTCTCCAACAGTTTGCAATGAACCTCTTGTCACTTCTACAAATTCAAATCCCATTGGTGTCACTTGTTTTTTTCAGCTTGAGTTCTGTATCTAAAATCCGAGAAGAAATAGTTCCCTTTTTTTGTAACTAAAGCCACTCCAGTAGTTCCTGTAAATCCAGCAAAAATATCTCAAATTATACAAATTTGTCAAAAAAATTCCATCAATATTTAATTCATTCAATATTCTTTTCTAATTTATCTGTTCTTTTTAGTCATCTTCTATTCTCCAATCTTAATTTATTTTGATTTATTTCATTTACTATTTTAACGCTATTTTCATCTAAAATCAAATATTTTTTTACTTTTTATTTTTTTTCCCCTTTTTTTATAATTTCAACTATTCCCAAAATTGCCGAAATAACGTATCCTAAAAATCCTAAAACAGGTATCTCATTTATTTTTAGGCGGGATTTCAGATAATACAACTATCGAAGAAGCTATTAACAACGAAGCAATAATTATCGCAACAACCAATCTATCCAATATTTTTAACAACTCTTTAAATCCCGTAACTTCATGTTTATGTTTCAATTCCCCATTCAATATTTTTTGCGATATATTCCTCAAATCTTCTGGCAACGACAACCAGCTTTCAGACACTTGCGTAATTTTCTTAGTCCCTTTTTCAAAAATATATTTTGGATTCATTCTTTCTCGCAAAATCCTTTTCGCATAAGGTTCTAGCGTCTTCATAATATCTAAACTTGGGTCCAAATGCCTTCCAATTCCTTCAATTTGTCCCACACCTTTCACTAAAAGATAAAGATCCTCTGGCAAAATTACTTGATTTTTATTAAGAATAACTCTAACTTTTTCAAAAATATCTCCAATACTTATCTCGCTCAATGCATTTCCATCAACTAAATACACAATTTCTGTTAATTCCCTTTCTAATTGTCTCTCATCAGGAACATTGTATTTAACAGCTAACTCCTTTATTGTTTCTATTGCTTTTTTCACATCCTTTTGTATAAAATGCAACAACAAGTTTTCAAGTAATTCCTTATCTTGCGAATACAAAGTCCCCATCGCACCAAAATCAATAAATACAATTTTTCCTTCTGGCGTCATAAAAACATTCCCTGGATGCGGATCAGCATGAAAAAATCCATATTTTAATACTTGCTGTATATACAAATCCAATCCTACTCTTGCTACTTCACTAGGAAAAAATCCACATTTTTCAATTTTTTCCTTATCTGTTATTTTAAATCCCTTTATAAACTCCATACAAAGAATATTATCATTCGACAACTCTCTATACGGAACTGGAACATGTATTCGTTTATCATTTTTAAAATTATTCGCAAATTTTTCCATATTGCTTAATTCATTTCTAAACGATAATTCTTTCGTAATCGAATTCCCAAAACTATTAATAATATAAGAAACATTCATCTTTTTAATTTCTTCATTCGTTCTCTCAAAATACACTGCTAAATCCCTCATCATTGATAAATCAGACGCTACAATCTCCTTTATCCCTTCTCTTCTAACTTTAATTACAACTTCTGTTCCATCTTTCAAAATACCTTTATACACTTGCCCCATCGAAGCCGAAGCCATTGGCGTTTCATCAATCTCTTTAAAATATTCTAATGGCTCTATATTCAATTCTGCCTTTATTTTTGCATAAATATCTATTTTCTCTGGCTCAACATCATCTTGCAATTTTTGAAATTCTGCAATAATATCTTCTGGAAAAATATCCGTTCTATTACTGCACATTTGCCCTAATTTAACATAAGTAGGCCCCAAATCCTGCATCGCTAAACGGATTCTCTCGGGAAAAGATGTCTCCCTTATATTTTCCAATCGCTTACTATTTTTTGCCAACCTATTCGGAATAAATCTCTCCATGCCAGTTCTATCAAAAAGTTCCTCAAAACCATATTTTAAAAGAACATCTGACAATTTTTTCATTCTTTTTATTCTATCTATAACTTCCATTTTTTAACCTTCTTTATTTATAGTTTTTGTAATATTCGATTACCATTTCTGCACATTTTATGCCATCAACTGCTGCAGACATTATTCCACCTGCATATCCAGCACCTTCTCCACACGGAATAATCCCTTCAATATTAGCAAAAAACTCCTCATTTCTAGGAATTTTTACTGGTGAAGAACTTCTACTTTCCACCCCTGACAAAACAGCATCATAATTTCCAAACCCTTTAATTTTCTTATCCATAGCTAATATTCCTTCCTTTAAAGCCGAATTTATAAACTCTGGAAACAACAAATTTAAGTCTGCAAATCTATATCCTCTAAAATAACTAGGCTTAACCTTTCCTAATTTTGTAGAAACTCTATTTTGCAAATAATCTCCAAACAACTGAATTGGTGCCTTATAATCACTTCCTCCAAGCTCAAACGCCTTCTCCTCTAATCTTCGCTGAAACTCAACCCCAGCCATTACATCTTCCCCATCAAAATCCTCAGGAAACACATTTACCAAAACAGCCGAATTTGAATTTTCTAAATCCCTCTTAGAATAACTCATCCCATTCACTACAAGCCTTCCAATTTCACTCGCTGCAGGAACAACCACTCCTCCAGGACACATACAAAATGTATAAACTCCTCTACCATTACTAGCCTTCGCATTTAACTTATATTCTGCAGTCGGCAATTTATCAGCAAATTTACCATATTGAGAATGATTTATCATCGCTTGTTTATGCTCAATTCTTACACCAACAGAAAAAATCTTTCTTTCCATATGAATATTTTTCTCATTCAACATATAAAAAGTATCTCTCGCACTATGTCCAATAGCCAAAATCGCCACATCTGTTTCAATTTCATAACTCGGATTTTTTTCAATCTCCCCGTTTTCCACTCTTTTCATAGCCTCTTCACTAACATCCTCAATCTCAACACTAGTTAATTTCTTATTCTCATCATATTTCACAGAAACTAATTTTTGGCTAAATCTATATTCTCCCCCTAAACTCTCAATTTTCTCTCTTATCCTTCTCATAATCCCAATCAATTTATCTGTCCCAACATGGGGTTTCGACATATACGCAATCTTTTTCTCTGCTCCAGCCTTTATAAATTCCTCATAAACCTTCTGCATCCTAAAATTATTCGTATTAGTATTCAATTTCCCATCAGAAAAAGTCCCAGCTCCACCTTCTCCAAACTGCACATTCGAATATTTTTTCAAATTTCCAGTCTTAAAAAAATCATAAACATCTTTTTCTCTCTCATCAACGCTTTTACCTTGCTCAATAATTATTGGCTTCAACCCAGCTTCTGCCAAAATCAATCCAGCAAAAACTCCAGAAGGCCCAGTTCCAACCACAACAGGACGTTTTTCTGTCTTAATATTTTCCAAAACTTCTATTTTATAAATTTTTCTTTTCTATCTCTCTAACATTTTTTTAACATCTTCATATTTTTTTCTCATTAACCAATTCCACATCCACAGAATACACATAAATCACATTATTCTTATTTCTCGCATCAATCGCTTGTCCTGCAATTTCAAAACTCAAAAATTTCACTCTTCAAAATTTTATACAATTTACAGACAACCGCTTTTAAATCATTAATATTATGTTTCACTGGCATTTTTTTATATTCGTTATTCTTAACATATTTTTCCCTCTCATTTTCTCTAATTAATTTACCATAAAATTTTTTTATAAATCTTCTACAAAGCAAAAAAATCATAAATTTATTTTTCTTCATAAATCAAATAAAAAAACGAGTTAATGCAACTCGTTCCCATATTTTTGAACTTTTATTTAAATAAACTTATCACACCATAAGATGCCGCTGTCATAATTGCTGCAGCTATCAATACTCCTAGCGTAATATAAATAAATGATCTTTTTCTCTCAAATTGAAGCAACGCTGCAATTAATGCACCCGTCCAAGCACCTGTCCCTGGAAACGGAATAGCCACAAATAACATAAGCCCTATAAATTCTCCAGTTGCAAGACCTTCGCTACGTTTTTTTGCACGATTTTCAATTTTTTCAATAAATTTCACTAAAATATTATGCTTTTTCATAAATTCAAACGCTTTTACCGAAAACAAAAGAATAAACGGCACTGGAAGCAAATTCCCTACAATTGACACAATCATATTCAAATACCAAGGCAACCCAATCGCCGCTCCAACAGGTATCGCTCCACGAAGCTCAACAACAGGTAACATCGATATTAAAAAAATATCCCAAACATCTTATTCAAAAAGCGGTGCTCCCAATAAACTCACTTTTATAAATTCATTAAAAGATTTCATATTTTCCCTTTCTCGTAATTTTTTTCTTATAATTATCAATTCTTTTGATTCGTAGATTAATTTCTCAAAAAAATTTCTATCAAATAATCTTTAATTTACAATTACCTTTTTATAGAAAAAAATCGAATTTTTTTCTATAAATCTCTTCCAAATATTTTTCTTTATTATATCATACGAAAAATACTTCAATTTTTTTATTTTACCCTTCCATTAATTCAAAAAAACATCTTATTAATATCCTCTTCTATTTCTTCTTGCATCAAAAAAATAATTTTGAGTAAACTTGCTCATAATTTTCTACAAATTCAACTTCTACTTTATCCAAAAATATCTTTATTCACAGAACTGACACTACTTTTTATCACCTTCAGGAACAAAAAAATTTTTTTTTATTCCAAATTTATAAGCTTCTTCAATTTTTTTAAATTTACTGCTCCCACAGGTAAAATTTCTCCTAAAAATACTCAATTCTCCAGTAAAAGCTATATCTTGTCGTATTTTCACTTGATTCAACGCAGAAAGTATTGATGTTGCAATAGCCATTCCAGCTGAAATAATATCTTTTTGAATGGAATTTTCGCTTAAATGAACATGAATATCATATTCTCTATAAAAAAATTAGGATTTTTCAAATGAAATCTTGCACTTTTTGTTCTTAAATATGTTATCGCTACCATTATCTCTTCTTTCATAGTTTGTGAAATATTCCCAGTTACTATTATTTCACCTCTTCCAGGCATAATAACAGTTTGAATAGGTATAACTCTTCCTCCAAAAAGGAGATAAAGCAATTCCCATCACTTTTTCCTATTCGTGACCCACTAGTTGCCACATTTATCGGTATTTTTTTGGAATTTTTTTAGTGCTAATAAACGAATCAATATTTTTTTTAAAAGTTATTTCAGGAGTTTTCTTTCTTTCTAGTGTATTTTTTTAGCAATTTTTTTCCATAAATTTTTCATCAGAATTATATTTAATTTTCTAACACCAGACTCACTAGTATAATTTTCAATAATATATCTTAAAACATCGTCATCAAAAGTTAAACCTGATCCTATTTTTTTATTTATACTTGGAACCATATATCTTTTTGCAATCTGAACCTTTTCCTCCAAAGTATAACTATCCAAATAAATGATTTCCATTCTACTTTTTAGTGGCTCAGAAACTCTACTCATATCATTTGCTGTAGCTATAAACAACACATTTGACAAATCGTATTCTAATTCCAAAAACTCATCCCTAAATCTCTTATTTTGATCTGGATCTAAAATTTCAAGCAAAACACCTTCTATATCCCCTTCTGTTCTTTTCTCCATAATTTTATCAACTTCATCTAATAAAATTAGAGGATTATCACAACCAAATTTTGCCAACGTTTTCATAATTCTTCCAGGAGCTGATGAATTGTATCCTTTTGTAAGTCCTGTCAATTCAAACGTCGTTGTTACACCACTCAAAGAAATCTTCTCAAATTTTCTTCCCAAAGCTTCAGCTATCGATTCAGCAATTGAAGTTTTCCCTGTTCCAGCTGGACCTGCCAAACACAATATAACTGGCATTTTTTCATTAGTATTTTTCATAAAAAAACGTATTGCTAAATTTTCTAGAATAGTTTCTTTTATACTTTCCATTCCAAAATGTCTTTCATTCAAAATCCTTCTTACTTCACCAATATTAATTTTCTTTTCTTTAAGGTGTCTTTTTCCAATCAAGACGTTTAATGAATTCAAAGGCATCTTTCCATTTTTTTCTAAAAACCTGCTTCTTCAAAATTTTTCTTCATCAGAACAAAATTCAAAAATATTCTTTTTATTTTTAGCTTTATTGCTTTCACTCGTATCTAATTTTTTTAATATCTTCAAATCTTAATTCTGATCTGTTTTTCTTCTAATTCTTCGTTGTTTTTTTCAAATCTTCTTTAGCCATATTTCCCCTATATTTTTTTAAATTATGAATTTATTTTTTTACAACATGATTTTTTTAGAAAAATTTTAACAAAAAAACTTCTAATTATTTTTTTGAAATGTTTCTCAAGAACATCCTTAAATTCCTGAATTTATATGATCATTAATTTGTTTTACATTGTCTTTAATATGTTTTTGTCATTTTATTATTATACCACACGCATACATCTTTGTAAACAAATTTTTTTAATCCAAATCTTCTAAAAAAATACTGTTTATTAATCTCATAAATATGCTATAATACGTGCAATAAAAAGGAGGAATTTATGAAAGAAATGTTAAAAGGAAAAATTGGAAATTATTGAATTTTTTTAAAAAAATATTTTTACAGAAAAAAACGGAAAGCTGAATTTAATAATGAAATTAAATTAGTGAATAAACTAAATGATAAAAATGAGAAATTATACTCAACAACTAAACACAAAAATATGATAAAAAAATTGATAAAAAAAGTTACAAAAAAATTTATGATTTAAAAAAAGTGGAAAAAAATACAAATTATCAACGTAAATCGATATATTCAAAGAATTTTTACTTCTAATTCTTTTTTTATATTTCACTTTTTAATTTATCATTGAATTTAAAGGTTTACAACCATTTTTATCCACGTTTTTAGTTGTGATTTTTTTATTATTCTATCATCTTTATCAGTACTGATAACATTTATTATCAAAAAGAAAAATTTTTTTGATGCCTACTATTTCAACTTTAATTTTAAAAAAATTAATTCCATTTCTTATCTTTTTTTGTAGGAATTGGCTATTTTTTTAAATTCTTACAAAAAAATACTTTAGAAGCATTGAATAATAAATCTATTTTTGATTCGAGGTGCTGAAATGGACTCAATTTCTGAATTGAAAAAAATAGTACTCTTGAGATATCAAATAAGGAGGGAAAAAAATAAAATGGAAAGTTGATAAAAAAATTTAAAAAAATTATCACTCATGAAGATTCAAAAAAATAAGAATATGAAAATTGTGGATACTGTTATCGAAGACAATAACAAAGTGAATCTTTTTATTCACTAATGATAAAAGGCGAAGTTGTGTGGATTAAAGGGAAAAATCATTAGTTTTGATCCTGATACAGTGAAAAATAACATTAAAAAGATAAACATGTTATTCAAGGAGAAGTGTACGGAAAAAAATAATAAAAACTTGATGATGGCAGAACCTTAATATTGAATAATAATTTTTAAATTACGTGACACAAATAAAAAAATCGTCAATCGATTAATGTCGAATGAAAAAAATTTAAAAAAACAATAAGAAAAATCAGTTTTTTTGCAATTTTGAAAACTGTTAAATCGTTGACATTTCCGATAGTTCTTGTTCAAACATTATTTTTTTAAGAAACGTGATTTTTTTAATTTGTTTTTGAAGGGAATTTGAAAAAAAGGATATGACTTAACAAATGTTCTTTTATCCTATTTTTTTCAAATTCATATTTATTAATTTTTATTGTACTTTTTACTTCCGATTCTTTCTGAAATGTACAAAATTTTTAAGATTAATGGCTAATTATATAAACACAAATTCTTCCATTGATGAACCTCTTGATTTGAAGAAAAAAAGAAAAATATTCTAGAATCAAAAATCTATAATCGTAGAGGAAAAATAATTTTTTTATTAAACATTCATTCCAGCTAAATACCCCGAAGACCAAGCCCACTGTAAATTAAAGCCACCACATTCACCATAAACATCTAAAAATTTCACCAGCAAAGTATAGCCCCTTAACTTTTTTCGATTCTAAAGTTTCGGGGTTAATTTCTTTTAAAGGTATTCCACCCGCTGTAACTTGAGCTGCTTTAAAACCATTCGTATCTATCACATCCACTCTATACTTTTTTAAAACAGTACACATACTTCTTAGTTCCTTTTCTGTCAACATATTTATCATCTTTGACAATTTCTCAATTCCAGATGCTTTTGACAAAAACTGTCCCAATTTTTTATTAATCATTCCATTAAAATATTGTTCCATCGTCAAATCACCCAATATATTTTTACGTTTTCTTAAAATTTCCAACAACTCGTTATACTCAAATTTTGGCATAAAATCAATTTCAAGCTCCACTTTCTTATGAATCGGATACACAAACGAAATATTAAAAATCACATTTCCTGAAACTCCATATTCTGTAAATAACAACTCCCCATCATAAGTACAAATTTTATTCCCATCACCATAAGCCGTAACTTTCGTATCCAATTTAATTCCTCGAAGTCCTTTAACTTGATAATCTTTAGTTTTCAACTGAACAATCGTCGGAACCAACTTTGTAATTGAATGTCCAAAACTTTTTGCCAACTCATATCCAGATCCATTCGACCCTAATTCTGTGTAAGTCTGTCCACCAGTAGCTAAAATCACTCTACTTCCTTCCACAACTTTTTTATCTTCAGAATAAATCTTAAATTTAAAATCCTTTTTTTCAATTTTTCTCACATAGAAATCAGTCAACGTAGTGATTCCCAATTTTTCAGCACAAAATCTTAATCCATCAACAACCGAAGCCGCCTGACCACTCAAAGGATAAACTCTCCCCCTAGTTTCCTCATTACAAATTAACCCAATTTCATTTTCAAAAAAATCAATAGTATCAGTCACCGTAAACTTCTCAAACACATTCTCAATTAAATCCACATTTTTCCCCATCGCAAAATAATTCGAAATCCCAGCTCTAACATTGGTCATATTACAACGTCCATTTCCTGTAACCAAAACCTTTTTTAGCACTCTTTCTTTTCGCTCCAAAATAATTACATCTTTCCCATTTTTCTTAGCAGTAATCGCTGCTATTAATCCTGATGCACCACCACCAATTATTATTACATCCGCTTTCATTATACCTACTTTCTATTTTTTCATATTCTCAAACTTCATTAATATTTTTCTCATTATACCACATTTCTAAACATTCCTAAACCTTTTTAATTTTTTTCTTTTTCTAAATATTTTAATAATAAATCAAAAAAATTCAATTTAAAAGTTTTTTTCTTAAAATTTCAAAAAAATTCTGTTTCTATTTTTTTAAAAATAAAAAAAGTGTGAACCTTAGTAATCTCAGTTTTATTTTACCAAAATTAGACTCACACTTATAAAAAAACAATATATTTAAAAAAACGAGCCGTGTGCTCGTTTCTTGTATGAAAAGAAGTCTAAATGTAGAGATGGGGCGTCTCTTTTTAGACGAATATATATTACCACATTTCACTTTTTTTATGTCAACACTTTTTTTATTGAAATTTTTTTCATTTTTTTCATTTTTATATATTTTTTTTTATTTACTATTAATATAACTTTCACAAACTTATTATTTAACAATATTTATAACTTTGTTTTGTAACAATTACAATTTTAATATACTATCATAATTTTTGAAAAAAATATATTTTTTTCAAATATTATTTCGACTTTAAAAATTTTTTTGTCTTATTTCTCAAAAATTTTCTAATAAAAAAATATCCATTCTATAACGAAATTTTTTTTAAATAACACCTGCTATATAAATTTTTTTCTTTATTTTTTTAATAATCCTATATCGAATTTAAAAACTAATTTTTTTCATAAGTACTTTTTTTATTTATTTATGTTTAGAATAAATCATTTAAGTCAATAAAATAGGCAAATATAAAAATTTTTTTATAAAGTAAAAATAAATTTTTTTCTTTATTATTCAAAAGTTTCTATTTAATATTTTTTTAATTAGTTTGAAACCTTTTTTTATTTTTTTCATAGATTTGAAAAAAATTTTTTTATTTATTTTATAGGTTTTTGAGATTTGTGAAATGATTAAAAAAATCACCCTTAAACATTGATTTTTTTAAAAGGTTTAATAAAGATTTCCTTTTTAATTTTTTTATCCTTTTTAGAAATGTTCGTTATCATATTTTTTTCTAATAATTTAGCTTTAAAAACTATATTTTTCAAACTATTTTGATAAAATAAACTAAGTATAATTTTAGTAATATAAATTAAAAGGCTCTGAATTTTTCAGAACCTTTTTATAATAACTATTCAACAACAAATAACCATTCTTTAGATAATTCGTGATCTCCATTAATAACTTTTTCATATTCACCTTTTAACAATTCATAGAATTTACCAGGTTTTGGTTCAGCATGGAAGTCTAATTGTCCAATTGGTCTTTGGTCTAATGATTCAGCATAAGTGATTTTCATTGCTGTTCCTGTTACTAACAATTCATCTGCTGTAAATACCATTGATCTGTCAATTTTTCCACGGTTGATTTTGTATCCGTTGTATTCTAATAATTCTAATGCTGATCTTACTGTAATTCCTTCAAGTGCTGCATTTCCTGTATCAGGAATAATTACTTGATCTCTGTAGATTAATACAATATTTGCAACAGAAACTTCTACTACATTTCCTGCATCATCAAACATTAATGCATCATCATAACCATTTCTTTGAGCGTCACTTGTAGCTAGGAATGAATTGATGTAAGATCCACCTGCTTTTGCTTTAGTTGGGATAGATGAATCGTTATATTTTCTATAAGTTGAACTCATCAATCTTAATCCACCTTTTGTACTTACATAATCTGCAAGTGGCAACATATAAATTGCTAAATCAAAATCAAGTCCTGCTTTTTTAGGTGATAATCTTGGTTCTTTACAGAAAATGAATGGTCTCATATAGAAATCTTCTTTAATATCGTTCTTTTTAACTAATTCAGTTACAATATTTTTGAATTCATCCCATTCCATGAAAAATTCAAAACCTAACATTTTTGAAGCTGTCATAAGTCTTTTATAGTGATCTTCCAATCTAAAAATTGCTACTTTCCCATTTCTGTAGTATCCTCTAACTCCACCGAAACAAGTTGTTCCATATTGTAAACTGTGAGTTGCAATACTTACTGTTGCTTTCTCAAATTCTACTATTTCTTTATTGAAATATGCATATTTCATAAATTCAGTTTTACCTGCCATTAAATTTACCTCCAATATTTACATAACACTTATTATTTTTTTACTATTTAATTCTATCACTTTAGAGTAAATTAGTAAAATTTATTATATAAATGGTAGTATTTATTTTTTTATAAATATTAAATTTCTTATTTTATTTTTTTCGTTTTTTTATCTCTCCACCACCGATTAATTCATCGTTTAAATAAAATACAATATGCTGACCTTCAGAATTTTCATGTGTTTTTTCATTAAATTTGAAAAAAAGTAAATCCTCTTTCAAAATTAATTTTCCCTTCAGTCCTTTCGATGAAAATCTTGGTCTTGCAATAATTTCCTTATCAAGCAACTCTTCTATTTTTGTAATACAACTTATAGTTAATCACTTCAATTTCATCTATTAGCAATTCTTCAAAATCTCCAACGACAATTTCGTTAGTTTCTGGTCGAATTTCTGAAACGAAAAAAGGTTTTCCTAAATTAAGTCCTAAGCCACGTCGCTGACCAATCGTATAAAATTGATATCCTATATGCTGACCTACTACATTTCCATCTTTATCTACAAAATTTCCCTTTTTGACTTCATCGCCAAGAACCTTTTGTAAATATGGAATATAACCATTTGGTGCAAAACAAATTCCTTGGCTGTCTGGCTTGTTATGTGTATGAATTCCGTGTTGTCGAGCGATTTCTCTAACTTGTGGTTTTTCATATTCTGATAGCGGAAATAAAAATCTCTCAACAATATCTTTATCAAGTCTGTAAAGCATATACGACTGATCTTTTCGATTTTCCTTATCCCACATAAGAAGTCCATTCATGCTTTTTTTCGAATAATGTCCAGTTGAAATATATTTTATCCCCATTTTATCTGCAAATTCTACTAATTTCTTAATCTTCACCTTTTCATCACAAATCACGCAAGGCGACGGAGTTTTCCCTTCATTGTACATTTTCACGAAATATTCCATTACCTCTTTTTTAAATTCATCTACAACATTTATCACATAATGTGGAATCCCCAAATTATAGCAAGTATACCTCGCGTCATTTATATCATCTAGCGAACAACATGTTTTACCAGGATTTTCTGACAATTCATCTGGCAAATGTTTCAATGTAACTCCTATCACTTCATATCCTTGTTGCTGCAACAATAATGCTGCTACCGAACTATCTATTCCTCCACTCATTCCAACTACTACTTTTTTTATTTTTTTCATTTTTACCTTTCTCAAAACATATAAAAATTTTTTTAGTCTATTTTACCACACTTCTTGAGAAATTTCATTTTTTTATTAATCGTTATTTTTTTTATTTTATAAATTTCAAAAAAATATTTGACTTTTCATATTACTATATGGTAATATAAATTTACGATATAGTTATATCTTTATGTGAATATATTATCATATAGTAATAATTTTTGTAAAGGAGGAAAAATACTATGAAATCAAACTCTGGATTTTATATAAGTAGAATAAAACAAGTAAATACTAGACTTTTGAATAAATTTTTTTGGCACAAAAAAATATAACGGCGTTTAATGGGGAACAAGGTCGAATTTTGCATGTGCTTTGGGAAAATGATGGGATTAGTAATAGAGAATTGTCGAAAAAATCTGGTCTTGCTATGAGTTCACTTACAACGATGCTTGAACGGATGGAAGAAAAAAAATTATTGATACGAAAATTTTGTCTGACTGATAAACGGAAAAGTTTAATTTTTTTAACGGATTATGCTAAATCCTTGAAAAGTGAATATGATGAAATTTCTGACAAAATGACTGAAATCTCTTTTGAAGGAATTTCAGATGAGGAAAGATTGGCTTTTGAGACGACTTTAGAAAAAAAGTTTTGTATAATTTTGAAAAAAAGCTGAACAGGAATTTAATAAAAAAATAATTTAAAATACTGAACAAAATTTGAAATTTATAAAAATTTATAAAAAAATTTATTTGGTATTTAACTGGAGGTAAATGAATGATAGAATTTATCAATGTTGGAATGACTTATCCAAATGGGAATGTTGGATTAAAAAATATAAACTTGACTATAAAGGAGTCTGAAATTACGGTTTTTATTGGACCATCTGGGAGCGGGAAAACTACGCTTTTGAAAATGATTAACCGGTTGGAGGATAATACGACTGGGGAAGTGAAAATTAACGGAAAAAATGTAAAAGATTACAATATTCACAAAATGCGTTGGGATATTGGATATGCTTTGCAGCAAGTGGCACTTTTTCCGCATATGACGGTTGAAGAAAATATTGCGATTGTGCCTGAATTGAAAAAATGGAAGAAAGAAAAAATTGATGCGAGAATTAATGAGTTATTAAATATGGTTGGGCTTGAGCCTGAAAAATATCGAAAGAGAAACCCTTCGGAATTATCTGGTGGAGAAGCACAAAGGGTTGGAATTGCAAGAGCTCTAGCTGCTGATCCAAAAATTATTTTGATGGACGAACCGTTTAGTGCATTAGATCCCATTACTCGTGCAAATTTACAGGAAGATGTGAAAAAACTTCAGAAACAAATTCACAAAACAATTGTTTTTGTAACTCACGACATTGAGGAAGCATTTTTATTGGGGGATAAAATTTGCATTATTCAAGATGGCGAATTAATTCAATCTGGAACGAAACATGAAATAATATCAAATCCTAAAAATGATTTTGTGAAAAAATTTATAGCTTTTAAAAAGAAAGAAGGTGAACTTTATGAATAAATTAATTTTGACTTTTTTAGAGAAAAAAGACGAACTATTTAGCGGAATTGTGGAGCATATTCAAATTTCTTTTATTGCACTAATAATCGCTCTTATTATCGCCATTCCACTAGGAATATATTTGAGCTACCACAAAAAATTAGCAAATATCGTTATTGCGATTAACGGCGTTATTCAAACTATACCGTCTTTAGCAATTTTAGCACTTCTAATTCCTATTGTTGGAATTGGGAGAAAACCTGCTATAATCGCCTTAATACTTTACGCTCTGCTTCCAATTTTACATAATACTTACACTGGGATTACTGGCGTGGATCCAATGTATATGGTAACTTCAAGAGCTTTAGGAATGAATAAATTTCAACAACTTTCAAAAGTTCAGCTTCCACTGGCTATGCCTGTAATAATGACAGGAGTTAGAACGGCTGCAGTTTTGATTATTGGGACTGCTACATTAGCTTCACTTGTTGGAGCTGGAGGACTTGGAAAGTTGATTTTACTTGGTTTAGATAGGAATAATAACTATTTGATTTTGTTAGGAGCGATTCCTGCTGCTTTACTTGCGATTTTATTCGATTTTATCTTTAAACAATTGGAAAAATTGAGTATAAAAAAAATATTAATTTTCCTAATTTTAATCACATTTGCATGTCTTTTTGGGTCAATTAGCAGTTTTAATAATACAAAAAAAGACAAATTGATAATTTCTGGAAAACTTGGTTCTGAGCCAGAAATATTGATAAATATGTATAAAAATTTTTGATTGAAGAAAATAGTAAAATTGGCGTTGAGTTAAAAACCTGGACTTGGAAAAACTTCATTCGTATTCAATGCTTTGAAAAATGGCGATATTGATATTTATCCTGAATTTTCAGGAACTGCTGTTTTTACTTTCTTGAATGAAACTCCTGTGAATAACAATGCTGAAGATGTGTTTAATCAAGCGCAAAAAGGAATGGAAACTAAATTTAAAATGGTTATGTTAAAACCTATGAAATATAACAATACTTATGCAATCGCTGTTAGCAAGAAATTTGCTGATGAAAATAATTTGAAGACGATTTCTGATTTGGTGAGAGTGAAGGATAAGATAAAAGCTGGATTTACAAGAGAATTTAATGACCGTGAAGATGGTTATCCTGGACTTAAAAAATTGTATCAGTTTGAAATTCCAAATATTAAAGAGTTTGAGCCAAAACTTCGTTATGTTGCCGTTCAAAGTGGCGATATTAACTTGGTTGACGCATACTCTACTGACCCTGAACTTGCTCAGTATAATATGGTTATTTTAAAGGATGATAAGCATTTATTCCCGCCATATCAAGGTTCTCCAATGATGCGTGAGGAAACTTTGAAAAAATATCCTAAATTGAAAAAGATTTTGGAAAAAAATTGAGTGGCAAAAATTTCAGATGAAGAAATGTCGACAATGAATTATCGTGTTTCTGTGAAAGGTGAGAAAGCAGAAGATGTTGCTAGAGAATATTTGAGAAATGCTGGGATTATTAAAAAAATAAATATAAAATGTAAAAAAATACAAAAAGTTGACATCCATCAATTAATTAAGTAAAAATAATATTAATTCAATATTTTTTTATTTTATGATTAATCTTATTATTTTTGAGTTTAGCTACAATAATTTTTGTACATAAAATTATAATAAGTAATGACAATTTTATAAAAATATAAAAAAATCTAAAAAGGAGGTCACTGGTGAAATCTTTAATAAAAAAATAGTGCAATTTATATTAAATGAAATTATTGAACTCGTTCTTTCAATTTGGACGTTTTTTTAATGGGAATTGGATTTTATGTAATTCTGCCAATTTTAACTTTTTTTGCTCTTCTTGCTCTTGTTATTGGAAAAAAATTGGAATGGAATTATCGGAATTGTGCTTTTCTCTTTTGTTGCTTGTTTAATTTTGGGGATTATTAAACTTCTTCAAATAATTTTAAATTTTATTGTGGGGATTCTTTTTGAATGAAAGGGGAGAAAATAAAAGAATTTATAAAACATATGAGCAATGGTATGAAAATTCAATAAACCAAGAATACGAAAGAAGACGAAGAGCTCAAGAAGAATACCAACGACAGCAACAACAAGAATATCAACGAAAACAAAACGAAAAACGGCGTTTCTGGGACGAACAATACAAAAAATGGCAAGATCAAGAACATTCGAATTCGAGACAAGAATATTCAAAGCAACAGCAGCAACAATCTCAACAACAATATGAAAGACAAAACAACAATAATTCTCGTTTCAATTATCAAAAATACAAATGATGGTGGGATTATTCAAAAATTTGAAAAATATCTTGATGTTCTGGAAATTGATAAAAATGGGGAAATTACTGAAAGAATTATACATAAAGCATTCTTAAAGAAAATGAAAGTTGTTCACCCTGATAAGAATCTTGATAAAGATACTACTGCTCAGGCTCAAGAAATAAAAAGCAATGGAAGATTTCTTGAAGGCACAACTTGAATATTATTTAATGCAAAGGAGAAAAAAGACAATGATTATAAAAAAATTATAAATATATAAATTTAGCTTATACAGCTGGATTCCTAATTTTTTTAGCTTGTGTTTGTATACCAATTTTTTTAGACTTGGAATATTTGTCACTGGAATTTGGTTTATATTTTCTTTTTTTATTACTTTTAGTTCAGATATTTGTGAAAAAAACAATTCAAAAAGAACTCAATAAAAGAATGTCGAAAATTCCAGTTCCTAAAAAATCAAATTTTTTTAAATGGAGAAGAAATAGGAATATTGGATATGCTTTTTACAGATTTATCGAAAGGAACAATTTGGATTTGCAGTACACAAACAAAAATTTGAATTACACATATATTTTCTTTCAGAGTTTAAGATAATCGATGAATCTTTTGGAAAAAAATCCATTTTAAGAGAACTTCAAATACAATGCGTGAAAAATGAACTTCGAGAGTTTGTAATCTATCATTATTAATCTTTTTAAAAAATATATAAATTTAATCTATAAAAAGAGAGTGTTCGTAATTTTTTTAAAAAAACTAACACTCTCTAATACTTAAATATTAATCAAACTTATACTAAATATATTACTAAAAAAATTAGATCTATTTTAATATTTTATAGAAATAATTCTTTTAACTTCACAGCTTCTCCATCTTCTGTATTCATCCCGACAAATTCAAAAATCTTTTTGGTAATAATTTTCGAAGTCTATCAATAGAATTTCCCATTGCAAATCCTTTTTCCGACCATTGTAAGCATTTCAAAGTCATTTTCGCCATCACCAAAAGCTACTGCATCTTTTAATTCTATTCCTTCTTTTTCTAATAGAAATTTTGCTGCTGCCCCTTTATTGGCGCCTTTTGCCATAATTTCCATACAATAATCATTAACAAATATAACATTTACAGCATCAGTCACTTTTTAAAAATAGCCTTTTCTAATTTTATTAACTGCTCATGTTCTCCAATATAAAATATTTTTAATATATCCAAATTTTTTAATTCATCTTTAGGAACCTCTTTAAAAATAACTTTTACATCTCTCGGAATTCTATCATATACTTTTTGAGCTGTTCCTTTTTGTAATAATCCAGTCATTTCCTGAAAAATATGTTTAAATGTGAATCTTTTGCAATATTTTCATAATCTAAGTCCAATATTGCTTCTGCTGTTTCTTTTGATAATCCTTTTTCATAAATCATTTTTCCTTCTGCATCAAAAAAATTCTTGCACCATTTGCCGCTATAATCGGAATTTTTTTACATCTAGTTGTTCTGTTATGTATCCAATTTGATCATAACTTCTACCCGAAAGCAATATAAAAAAATTTATTCCTTTATTTATTATTTCTTTTTATGACATCTTTAGTAAATTTTGTAACATGATGACCTCTACTTAATAAAGTTCCATCTAAATCACTGATAACAGCTTTATACATGTATTCCCCTTTCCTATTTCTTTATTTAATTATTTTTGAAATTTTAATTTTTTTCATATTTTTTTCCCATTTTTTTGATAGGTTTAATACAAATATTTTTTTATAAATCAAACAATTCTCTTAATTTTTTTGCCATTCCATCTTCAGCATTACTTTCAATAACTTCCGTATCTGTCAATTTCTCAAGCAACAAATAAATTGAATTTCCCATTGCAAAACCAAGTCCAGTTTCTGTTATCAGTTCATAATCATTCAATCCATCTCCAAATGAAACTGCATCCTTTAATGTCAATCCATCTCTTTTTAACACAACTTCAGCTGCTTTTTGCCTTATCACAATTTGCAGGAAAACTTCCAAACTTCCTTCATTTGCAAATAAAAGACTTATATTTTCTTCTCCAACTATTCTTTTTATCTCATTCTCAAGTTCTAACAATTCATCATGATTTTCTCCAAGAAAAAAATATTTTTGTAAAATCATTCTTTTTAAACTCTTCAGGAGTAATTTGTTTTGGATATCTAGTTCTATCAGGCTTTTTATTGTAAAAATATTCTCGCAAATCTTCAGTAACAAACCAATTTGGTCCAGAATATCCAGTTATAATTATATCTTTTCCAAACGACTTGTAATCAATATTCAAAACTTTATCTAAATATTCTCGCTTCAAATTATTTTGCAAAAATTTTATTCCCATTTTCATCAAAAAACAACTGATCCATGTGAAGTAATCAATGGGACTTTTACACCAAGTTCATCCATTGCTTCTTTTTGCTCCTAAATAATTTCTTCCAGTTGCAATATAAAAACTTTATCCCTTTTTTTAATAATAATTCTACCGTTTCTCTAGTAAAAATCACTTACTTTATGTTCTGCATTCAAAAGTGTTCCATCCAAATCACTTACAACAGCTTTAAACATTTTATTATCTCCTTCTTTCGTAGCTAATTATTATTTTACTCTCACATCATTATAACACATTTTTACATTATAAAAAAAGGAGGAAAAAAATTTCCTCCACTTAAAATCTAATTTTTAATGTTTCAAACAAGATTTAAAAAAATTTATCAAATATTTTTAATATTTCCTATAATTTTTTTCCAAATATTCCGAAAGCGAAGTAGCTTTACGCCCTAAAACCTTCTCAATGTCATTAGAAATTCCAGATTGTTCACCTTGAGCAATCGCAGTATAAGTCGAAACCCAAGAATCATATTCCCATTGCTCAGCTTTCCAAATTTTACGGCTTTCATAAGCTTCTTCCACAGTTTCATCAATATACTCAATTTCTTTTCCAAAATATTCGCTCACAATTTTTACGATTTCATTCATTGTAAGTTCCTCAGGCCCTGTCATATTCAAAGTCTGATTTTCCCATTTTTCTGGATTTTCCAAAATTTTTGCAACTACTTCTGATACATCCGAACGAACTACAACAGAAACTTTACCATTCCCAGCAGGTCCTTTTATTTCTCCATATTCTCTACACATATCCACAAAGAAATCCGCATAAAAATTATCTCTCAACAATGTATATTTGAAACCATTTTCCTTAATATACTCTTCTGTTGCAAAATGATCTCTTCCCAATGTAAATACAGAATTTTTTGAAGCATTGTAAAACGAAAGATACACAATGTGCGAAACTTTTGCCATTTTAGCCGCATCAATAAAATCCTTATGTTGTTGAACACGGTTAGGATTTTCCGAACCAGACACCATAAAAAGCACGTCAATTCCCTCTAATGATTTCACAGTATCTTCTGATTTATCATAACTTGACTTAAAAACATTAGAAAATCCCATTTTTTCAGCCTTTTCTTTATTTCTAGCCAAGTTTCTAACTTCTATTCCATTTTTCTTACATAATTTTGAAACAATTCCACCTAAATGTCCAGTCACTCCAGTTACTGCAATTTTAGTCATTTTAATATCGCCTCTTATTCTCAATTTATCACGTAATCTAATAAATACTTCTTTATTTTCTTCTATTTTTTCAAACAAAATATCCATTGAGATTTTCTTAATTTTTTCCAAAAAAGCCCACACCTTTTTTATTCAAAAACCATTATTTACCCTTTCACAACAACATTAACCAATTTATTTGGTACAATAATCACTTTCACAACTTCTTTTCCATCAATAAATTTCTTAGCTTTTTCTGATTCAAACGCAAGTTTTTCAGCATCATCTTTTGAAATACCTATTTGAGCCGAAACCATATCTCTAACTTTTCCGTTTACTTGGATTACCAAATTGAAAGTATGGTCTTTTGTCAATTCTTCGTCATATTTTGGCCATTCTTCTTCAAAAGTGAATGTTTCATTTCCTAAATAAGCCCATAATTCATCAGCTACGTGTGGTGCAAATGGTGCGATTAACAAGATTGTTTTTTCCAATACTTCACGCCAGATTTTTTTACTTTCTGAAGAAATATTATCTTTATCAATCACTTCTTGCTTGTAAGTCGTCATGTCGTTTAATAATTCCATGACAGCTGCAATCGCAGTATTGAAGTGGAAATCATCTTCGATACTTTCTGTAACTTTTTTAACTGTTTGATGCAATTTCTTTTGAATTTCTTCATCTTTTTGATTTCTATTTTTTAATTCAACTCCATAATGATTTTCTGATTTCGCATTATGGTCAGAAAATTCTGCAGTTCCTGAAACTAATAAATACAATCTATTTATAAATCTGTATGCCCCTGCAAGCCCATTCATGTTCCATTCTAATTCTTTTTCAGGCGGTGCAGCAAATAATGTAAACACTCTTGAAGAGTCGGCTCCGTATTCTTTCACGATTTCTTCAGGGTCAACTCCATTATTTTTTGATTTACTCATTTTTTCTACTTTTGTAACTAATTCTTCCCCTGTTTCAATCGAAAATGCTTTCCCATCTTTAAATTCAGCTTCTCTTGGAAATAAGTATCTTCTTTCATTTTGCGAATAGAATGAAGGCCCTAAAACCATTCCTTGCGTCAACAATTTTTTAAATGGCTCATTTGTGTCAACATATCCCAAATCTCTAAGTGATTTATGGAAAAATCTCGCATAAAGCAAGTGCATTACCGCATGTTCAATTCCACCAATATATTGATTTACAGGTGTCCAAGCATCTGCGTCCGCTTTTTCAAATGGTTTTTCTGCATTGTGAGAATCCAAATATCTCAAATAGTACCAAGACGAGTCAACGAAAGTATCCATCGTATCAGTTTCTCTTCTACCTTTTTTCCCATTCGGCAAAATCACATCCTTAAACTCTTCCGAAGTTTCAAGCGGATTCCCTTTCCCATTAAATTCAATATCAGTAGGAAGTTGCACAGGCAAGTTTTCTTCTTCTTCCAAGTAAATATTTCCATCTTCATCATAAATTACAGGAATCGGAGTTCCCCAATATCTTTGTCTACTAATCAACCAATCATGAAGTCTATAATTTACCGTTTTCTTACCAAATCCAATTTTTTCCAATTTTTCAGTAATTTTCTCTTTTGCTTCATTACTATTTAATCCGTTAAATTCTTCTGAATTTACTAATACTCCTGGAACTGTTAAAGCATTTTCCAATTTTTCAACAGAAACTTCTTCTAAATTTCCATTTTTGTCAACAGGATTTACAACAATTTTCAAATCCAAGTTATATTTCTTAGCAAATTGAAAATCTCTTTCATCGTGTGCAGGTACCGCCATAACAGCTCCTGTCCCATAATCCATCAACACATAATTTGCAACCCACAATTGCACTTTTTCTCCATTTACAGGATTAATCACATAAAGTCCAGAAAATACTCCTTCTTTTTCCTTATCTTCTGCTGTACGAGCGATTTTATCCTCATTTCTCATTGCTTCAACTTTTTCTCTAATACTAGGATTTTCCTTTAAAATAATTTCCTCAACTAACGGATGTTCAGGTGCAACAGTTGCATAAGTAACTCCATAAAGCGTATCAGGTCTTGTTGTAAATACAGAAATTACAACTTCTCCTTTGTCATTCAATTTCAAATGTGAATTTCCATTATTTTCAAATTTGTAATCTAAAATAAAGTCAACTTCAGACCCAGTCGATTTTCCAATCCAGTTTTTTGCATAGTCAATACTTGTTCAGGCCAATGTCCTCTAAGTTCTTCATGCCCTGTAAGCAATTCTTCAGCATAATCAGTTATTTTAAAATACCATTGCGACAATTCCTTTTGAATAACATCAGTTTTACTATGTCTCCAGCATTTCCCATCTTCAACTTGCTCATTCGCCAAAACCGTATTACAATCAGGACACCAGTTTACAAAAGATTTTTTCTTATAAACCAATCCTTTTTTATACATTTCAATAAAGAATTTTTGATTCCATTTGTAATACTCTGGAGTGTAAGTACTAAGTTCTCTATCCCAATCATAAGAAAGACCCATAAGTTTCAACTGTCTTCTCATATTGTCAATGTTCGCTTTAGTCCATTTTCCAGGATGAGCCCCATGATCAATCGCCGCATTTTCCGCAGGTAACCCAAAACTATCCCATCCAAACGGATGCAACACATTAAACCCTTTCATTTTCTTATATCTAGCAATCGCATCACCAATCGCATAATTTCTCAAATGCCCAACATGCAATTTCCCTGACGGATACGCAAACATCTCAAGCACATAATAATTCTCTTTCCCATCGGCTTTATTTTCAGACTTAAAAACATCTTTTTCAGCCCATTTGTCTTGCCATTTTTTCTCAATTTCATTAGGATTATATTCCTTAATCATTATTTTTTCTCCTTCATTTTTTCAGTCTCCACCTCATAATTGTACTATATTTTGGAATTTTTGACAATTATTTTTGTTTTGTAATATTTCTAGAGCTCCTATAAATATTATTTCCCCTTCGAATAAAAACAATAAATGCAGCTAAAAACAAATAATCTATTTCAACCTACTAATACCCAAAACTTGGATTTTCAATAACCCATTTTCCATTCTTTTTTTATTAGCTTCCAAAATTTCTTTTCTTTCTACATATTTTCCATTTTTTTGTAATTCGTTCTAATTCTTGATCCATCATTTCTAATTGAATTTCGCCTATTGTTTTAAAAATATTTTTTTCATAGCTTTTTCATCATTTTGTGAAATTGATTCTTGATATTCTTCCATTGTTTTTTTCCTGTTTTTTTCTTAAAGGCTTCGTCCATTTTTTTCAGTTATTTCTCTAGATCTTTCAATCATCTTATCCATGCTCATTTCATCTGTATTTACAGGAAATCCCAATTTAACTTTTACATATGCTTTTTCTCCATTGATATAATCTATTTTTTCTATATCAATCTTGTAATATTTATACATTGTATCTATCATTTTAGAAAAATAATCCTCTCCAAAAAAAGAACCCATCATTTCTTTCATCTGATTCGACCCATCTTTTTGACTTCCAGTAAAAACTCCATTCATCATTTTATTCATCATTCCAAACATTTCCTCTTTTGAGTAAATTCTGCCAACTTCCTTTTCAATTTGAGAATTGTAATCTGAAAGGATACTTTGGTTAAGTTTTACAGCTGGTTCTACTTCCACTTGATATTTTTCTTGTGCAAAACTTGACAAACTTAATAATATTGACAAACTTAAAATTACTTTTTTTCATAAAAAAATTCACTTCTTTCTTTTTAAAAATTTATTTCAATTAAAAATGATTGTATGGGAATTTTATCATTACATTTCCACACCTTGTTTTAAACCTCTATTTATAAGCAACTTTCACTTTTTTTCTGTTCAGATTATTAAATATTTCTATAACTATATTTTATACAGACAAATTTCTTTTTTTAGCCATAACAAAAAAACCTCCAAATATTATATTATTATATTTTTGAGTTTACACAAAATTCTGGACACTCTCCCACTGCTTTTTACAACATCAGTTATTTAAAAATCAAATTTTTTTATTCTATTTTGAAAAAAATCAAATCAGAACTATATTCTTTATCTTCTAAATCAGTCACTTTAATCTTAGGATAAAAAGATTTTTTTCAACGACTAATTCTAATATATAGTCATCTGCAATATAGGTATAACCTTTTATTGTTTTTTTAAATCTTCTATATTTTCAAAGAATCCAGTTTCATTATAACAGTTTCTAAAAAAATTCAGAATTTTCATTTTCTAAAAAGGAAAATATTATTTTTTTATATTTTCTAACCCCTTTCTATATTTTCTTTTTTTAAAATAAGAAACCTTTCATTTTCTAGAGATTTATACTCTATAATAATTTTTATATTTTTCATTAAATAAAAAAATATTCTCGTGTAACGTATAAAATCTTCATAATACTTTCCTTCTTTAAATGTATAGGTTTCTATTCCCATAAATCTAACCGTTTTTCTAAAAAAATACCAATGGAGTCATATTTTTCTATATTTTTTTATTTGAAAACTCTAATATGTACTCTCTTTTTATAAATAATATCTTTTTCTAATTTCAATTTTTTTCTTTCAATGGTATATAGTATTTTTTTTATTTTCTTTGATTTTACTTGCTCTACATTTATATTTTTTTACTTAAAAAAACTCTATATGAGTATCCTCAAAAAAATAATATAATGTTTTTAAATATTTATTTCGAGTATACCAACCTTCTTTTCTAGAGTTTATTAATTCCTGTTCTAGAGAAGTTTTTTTAAATTAAATTGTTCTAAAAAAATTCCCATAGTAGAAAAAAAGCACTTGTATTTCCTAAGAATTTTTATTCCCTCAATATCACTCATATTATATTTTAGTATAATTTCTCCATTTTCTTGATATAAAAGAATAAATTTACCTTTATTCTTATGGTATTCAATATATGGTTCTATGTACATAAAAAGTTTTTTTCTTTTTTTATTCTTTGGGGATTTTTTTGATACTACAATCTCATTAGTCTCATATTCCTCAAAATCCAAAAGATCTTTTCCGTTATCTTTTCTTAAATAATGTTTCATAGTTCCTTCCCCTTTGTATCATTTTACATATCTTATTTTTTGGGAATTTTTTCCCCTTTTTCAAACAACTCTAAAGTTTACTTATTTCCACTTAACTTACTTGAATAATTTCTTACACTAATGGTTACTTCTTTTCCACCAACATCAATTGTCCCAATAAACATTTCTTTTCCCTCAGGTTTTGGAATTCTTCTTACATTTTCAGGATTTAAACTATGAAACTCTTTTAATGCCATCCTATAATCGCAATCCTTTTCCTTTATTCAATTGTCGCATTAAAACCTAGAAAAAATCAATCTTTTGGCACATCATAAATCTGACGACAAATTGGACATTCCAAATATTCTTTTTTACCACTTATTGGAAAAACTGGTATCCAAAACAAAGTAAACCAATCACGATATTCCATAAAATTCCAGTCAGATGTGTTGTTACATCTTGAGCAATGACAGTTTTCCAATGCTCCTAAATTTTTAAATTTTCTTTTTGTTCCAAATACTAAAATCATTTTAAATAAAATCACCTCTTAATTTTTGAGTAAAATTGCTCCCACTCCTATAAAGTGGGAGACATTATTAATCTTCTTTTTCAACTTCCAATAATTTCAATCTCAAATCATCTTCAAGAACTTGTTCTTCAATTCCCGCAGGTGCTCCAGTCATCAAGTCTTGTCCTTTATTAGTTTTAGGGAACGGAATTACTTCTTTTATTGAATCTTCCTTCAACATTGCCATAAGCCATCTATCAATTCCGTAAGCAAGTCCTCCATGTGGCGGAACCCCATATTTCAACACTTCCAAGAAGAATCCAAATTTGTCTTCCAATTCTTCTTGACTAAATCCTAATTTTTCAAAAACTTTCGCTTGTAAATCTTCATCGTGAATTCTAATACTTCCTCCACCAATTTCATAACCATTTAAGACAATATCATATGAATCTGTCTTAATTTTTGCAAGTTCATTCGTATCAAGATATTTTCTATCTTCTTCCTTAATCGAAGTAAACGGATGGTGTTGCGCTTTATATCTATTTTCTTCTTCACTCCATTCAAACATAGGAAAATCAACTACCCATAAGAATTTAAACGCATTTTTGTCGATTAATTCCAATTCTTCTCCCAATTTCAATCTCAACGCTCCCAATCCATCATGCACAACTTTATATTTATCAGCCAAAATTAACGCAACTTCATTATTTTTAATTCCCAATTTTTCAATAATTTGTGCCAATTTTTCTTCTGAGAAGAATTTCGCAATTGGAGAATTTATTTCTCCATTTTCATTCATTTTAATATACGCCAAACCTTTTGCTTTAAAGTATATTTTCACATAATCTTCCAAATCTTTAATGTATTTTCTCGAGAATTTTTCCGCATTTGGTGCAACAATTGCTTTTACATTCCCACCATCTTTCAACGCATTTTCAAAAACGCCAAATCCACAATCAGCAGTTTCTTCAGATAAATCAATCAATTTCATATCAAATCTCAAATCTGGCTTATCTGAACCATAAAAATTCATCGCATCATCATAGCTCATTCTTGGAAATTTTTCAGTAATTTCAATTCCTGTTACATCTTTAAATACTGTCTTTGTTAATTCTTCAGCCATTGAAATCACATCTTCCTGCTCAACAAACGACATTTCCACATCTAATTGAGTAAATTCAGGCTGTCTGTCCGCTCTCAAATCTTCATCTCTAAAACATTTTGCCAATTGATAATATTTGTCAATCCCAGAAACCATAAGTATTTGCTTAAACAATTGTGGTGATTGTGGCAATGCATAAAAATCTCCTTTGTTAGTTCTACTTGGCACGATAAAATCCCTCGCACCTTCAGGTGTCGCTTTTGCCAAAATCGGAGTATCAACATCTAAAAATCCATTTTCATTCATAAATTTTCTAATCGAAAACAGCATATCGTTTCTTTTAATAATATTATTCAACATTTTCGGTCTTCTAATATCCAAATATCTATAAGTCAACCTCATATTTTCGCTAAGATTCCCAGTTTCACTAATTTCAAACGGTAATTGTTTTGCACGGCTTAAAACCTCAATTTTTTTCGCTTCAATTTCAATATCCCCAGTTGGAATATTTTTATTTTTACTACTTCTCTCAGCCACAATTCCTGTAACCTTCAAAACCCATTCATTCTTATACTTTTTAGCTTCCTCAAAAAGCTCACTCCCAGAAACTTCCTCATTCAACAAAATTTGAGTAACCCCATATCTATCCCTCAAATCAATAAACACAAAGTGCCCCAAATCTCTAACTTTAGAAATCCATCCCGACAAAGTCACTTCTTCGCCAATATTTTTCCATTCTTAATTCATTTAATTTATAGTTTCTATACATTTTCTTTCCTTTCTTTATTTAATGATTTTTATATTTTATAATTTTACAATTTTTTTTATAAATATTTTTTTCATACAAAAAAATCTCTACAACAATTGGAATAAACAAAGCTGGTAACATATTTGCAATTTTGATTTCCTTTTTAAACAGAAGATTTATTCCAATCGCCATAACCATTATTCCGCCAAGAAAATTTATGTCTGAAACCGTATTTTCAGTCAAATATGGTTTTAGATAATTGGCAAAAAGATAGAAAAAAACCTTGATAAATAAATACTGAAATTGCCGAAAATGCCACGCCAATTCCGTAAAGCGATGTTATTACAATCGAAATTGTTCCATCTAAAATTGCCTTTATATTCAAAGTCGTGTTATCTCCAGTAAGTCCACTATTTATCGAACCAACAATTGCCATTGCTCCTGTACAAAATAAAATTGTAGCAATTGAAAACCCTTTTTGCAAAACCTTTTTCATTTTCACCATTTTTTTGAAATTTTTTTTCTGAATTTTTTTACCAGAACTAAATTTTTTTCTCCAAAAAAATAACCCAAAAATTTTTTTCAATTTCAAATCAATATCAATAATTTGACCAATTATCGAACCAATTATCAAATAAATCAAAACGATAATATCACGCTTTGAGTTTATCGTGCTTTTCACGCCAACAATTATTATAAACAGTCCAGCACATTCCATAATGATATTTTTTTCATATCTTCTTTAAACTTGTGACCAATAAAAAAATCCAATTAAACTTCCAAAAAAATAATGGCAGCACAATTTACTAAATTTCCCAAAAAATCACCTCATTCAAAAATTTTGAAAATCTCAAAATTTCTATTTTAAAATTATTTCAAAATCTCCAAAACTTCCTCGAAGTTATATTTTTTCTGCTCCCCAGTACTAAATTTCTTAACCGTAATCACATTTTTCATCTCGTTCTTCTTCCCCTAAAAATCAACACATATTCAGCATTTTCACGGTTTGCCTTTTTCATTTGTGCTCCAAAAGCTTTTTTTGCGTTGTAGTCAAAGTTTACTTTAATGCCATTTTTTTCTAAGTTCATTTACTGTTTTTCACAAAATACTCTTTTTGTGTCATCGAAATAAATCACATAAATTTTTTCTTCATTTTCAGAAATTATAGAATCATCCATTAACATCGCAATTCTTTCCATTCCAGCGGCAAATCCAATTCCAGGAACTTTCGCATTTCCTAATATTTCAAGCAATCTGTCATATCGTCCACCCGCTAAAACTGTTGCTTGCGATCCCAATTTATTCGATTTAATTTCAAAAACCGTGTCCGAATAATAGTCAAGTCCTCTAACCAATTTATCATTCACGACATAATTCACACCCAACAATTCCAAATATTTTTTTAGTATCTTCAAAATATTTTTTACTTTCTTCATCCAAATAATCGTAAAGTTTTTGGTGCGTTTTTTTAAACTCTTCCTGATCGCCTTTATCCTTAGAATCCAAAGCTCTCAAAGGATTTTTCTCATATCTTTTTTGTGAATCTTCACTCAATTTATCAAGTCTTTCAAACATAAATTTTTTCAAATCTTCAATATATTTTTTTCTCGACTCAACATTTCCTAAGCTGTTAATCTCCACAACTAAGCCAGTAATTCCAAGTTCTTCAAGAAAATCACAACCCATTTTAATAATTTCTGCATCTAAATAAGCACTTCTCACACCAAACATTTCCACTCCAGTTTGATGAAATTCTCTCATTCTACCTTTTTGCGGTGCTTCGTATCTGTACATTGGACCATTGTAAAACCATTTCACTATTGGAGAAGACTTATGAAATCCAGCTTCAAGATACGCTCTTACAACTCCCGCAGTCCCTTCTGGACGCATTGTAACATCTCTTTCTCCCTTATCCTTGAAATCATACATTTCTTTTGAAACAACATCAGTTTCATCTCCAACACCTCTTCTAAAAAGCTCCGTCTCCTCCAAAATCGGCGTAATTATTCGCTCAAATCCATATTTTCCAAAAACTTTTTTTGAAGCATCTACAATCGCATCGTATTTTTTCACATCATCAGAATATCTATCTTTCATTCCTTTTAATACGCTTATCATCTCAATTCCTTCCTTTCTGCAATTTTATATAATTCCTATTTTTATATTTTTAAAAATTTTTCTAATCTACAAATTTTTTTCAAAAACAATTTCCAACATTTCATCATTTATTTCTTCAATCGTTCTCAATTTATCATTTTTTTATGCAAGAAATCACTTTCCAATCATATTTTTTTAGCCAATTCTTTAGCTGTTTCATAAGATTTTTTTCAAATATTCTTTATCTTTTTTTCATGAATATCTTTTTCTTCATCACCTGTAATCTTGTTTTTTTCTCTTCCATCAATTTTTTTGGCTATATTCAAAAGGTATATCCAAAAATACAACATCAGGCTTTGGAATTGCAATTTTATTCCATTCTAAGTCAATTAACCAATCTAAATATTTTTTTCCTTTTCTACTGCATCATCAATCTTCGGCACTTGATGAATCATATTTGAAATCGTATACCGATCACTCACCACAACTCCACCATTTTTGTAAAAATCTTCCCATTCTGTTTTAAAGGAAGCAAATCTATCCACAGAATAAAGCACAGAGGCTGCATAAGCATTCACACTATCAGCAGTTTCACCAAACCCACCTGAAAGATACATTTTTACTGGCTCAGAAGCCTTGCTTTCATAATTTGGAAAAGAAATTTTTTTTACATTATTTTCTCCCATTTTTTCTGAAAGTCTTTTTGCTAAAAGCTCCGATTGCGTTTGTTTCCCGCTTCCGTCAGTTCCTTCTATTATTATTAATTTTCCTGTTCTCAAATTTACCATTTTTTTCATTCCTAATTTCATATTTTTTTATCATTTTCCGTTTTTTTAAAACTAAAAAAATGCTTTATTATTATAACATTTTGCAACGATAAAAATCTATTATTTATCAAAATAAATACATAAAATTTTTTTGATAATTTTCACAAAAATCCTTTATTATTTTCATTATTTATGATAATATTTTTTTATGTTATAATTCTATTATAAACTAAATTAAAATTTGTTTTTATAACTATTAATAAATATAGATTGATACATCATTTAGAAAGGATAAAAAAATCATGGCATTGCTTAATTTTTTTAAGAAAAAAAGAAAAAAAGTAGAAGAAAAAGAAGAATTCGAGTTGTTTTTTTATGTTGTAAAAAGTAATGAAAATAATATTATGAAACAATTTGATGAGTGTTTTTCACGATCAAAGTGAAGGTTGTTATGATTCAGACGGAACTCCATTTTTCTGAAAAAAACGACAAAATTTATTATAAAAATTTAGCGATGGTTCTACAATTAAAGGAAATTTGGATAATTCTGAAGAAGCACAAGACCAAAGTGTTGGAATGTATAACTATTTTTTTCTAAAGTTCATCTTGATAACGAAGAGTTAAAAAAAGCAATATTTTTAAAAGCAAATTTCGATGTTTAATTGTATTATTAGCGTAAATTTTTTTCTTATCCTAAATCAAAAAAAGGAATCAGAAGAAGTTCAAAAATCGAATAAAAAGATATTTACAAATGTGTCGAAAATTGTGGTGGATTCATATTTATGGATTTAGATAATATCTTCCATCCAAATGGAAAACTGTTAATTTCAAAAGATGGACATACAGAGTTTACGCACTTTATTCCTATTGTTTACGGAGAATTGAAATAATTCTCCTTTTTATTTTAATTTTTCAAATATTTTTGAGTTTCAAGTATAATTTTTTTATAATTAAATTATTTATCTTGTAAAAAAATATATTTATTGTATACTTGTAGTAATAATAGAAATAATTAGGAGGAAAAAAATGGTAATCAAACCTAGATTAAAAAGGTGGGTTAGCTTTAACTAATCACCCAATAGGAGCAAAAGAATTTGTAAAAAGACAAATTGATTATGTAAAATCACAAGATAAATATACTGGACCTAAAAAAGCTTTAATTATAGGATCGTCTTCAGGATACGGACTTTCAACAAGAATTTCATTAGCTTTTGGTGCAGGAACTGAAACTATCGGAGTTGCATTTGAAAAAGGTGTAGAAGGAAAAAGAACTGGTTCTGCTGGTTGGTGGAATACAATTGCTTTTACTGAAGCTGCAAAAAAAGAAGGAATTAAAGCTAAAAATTTCATCGGGGATGCTTTTTCTAACGAAATGAAAGAAGAGGTAATTAAATACATCAAAGAAGAATTTGGTGGTAAAATTGACTTAGTTATTTATAGTTTGGCAAGTGCTGTAAGAACTGATCCTACTGACGGAGTTACTTACAGATCTGCTTTAAAATCAACAAAAGAAGAAATTACTGGACCAACTATTAACTTTGAAAAAGAAACCATGGAAGACACTACTATGGGTGTTGCTACTCCTGAAGAAGTAAAAAGTACTGTAAAAGTAATGGGTGGAGAAGACTGGAAATTATGGATTGAAGCTCTTGCTGATGCTGATGTTTTAGCTGAAGGATTCAAAACAGTTGCTTACTCATACTTAGGACCAAAAGTAACTTATGGAATTTATAAAGATGGTACAATTGGAGCAGCAAAAAGAGATTTAGAGCATACTTCTGATGTTTTAAATGATTTCTTAAAAGAAAAAGTTAATGGTGAAGCATATGTTTCATTGAGTAAAGCCTTAATGACTAAAGCAAGTGCTGTTATACCTATATTCCCATTATATGCTGCATTACTTTACAGAGTAATGAAAGAAAAAGGAATCCACGAAGGAACTATCCAACAAAAACATAGATTATTAAAAGACATGGTTTACGGTGACAAACCTGAAATCGATGATCAAAGAAGATTAAGACCTGATAACTGGGAAATGAGAGAAGATGTTCAAGCTGAAGTTGAAGCGTTATGGGATCAAGTTACTCCTGAAAACTTCAAAGAAATCAGTGATTACAAAGGTGCTAGAGAAGAATTTATGCAATTAAACGGATTTGATTTTGATAATGTAGATTATGATGCAGACGTTGATATCGACGAATTAGCTAAATTAAAACCTTAGTTGTTTTTAATTGCTTTTTAGAATCAAAAGTGATTTTTTAAATTTAGAAATAATTTTATAAAAAGAGGCTATCTTAGAAACTAAGATGGTCTTTTTTGTGTGTAATTTCTTATGTTTAAATAAAATAAAAAAAGTACTGAATTTACTAGATTTATCTATTAATTTACACAAAAATTTTAGATACTCTCAAATTATCAAATATATCAGTAAATAGTTTAAAAAAATATGAATTTAATTTCCTTATAAATAAAAAAATAATCGTCATTTATAACAACGATTATTTTTTTACTTCTAATAATAATGTTTCGCATTCAGCATCTTCTCTGCCATTTTATAATTTGGCATATAATTTTCAATATACCGATAAAAATCCTTTTCCCATGATTCGGATATTTCAAGTGAGTCAATTCGTGCAAAACTACATATTCTATTTCAAATTGTGTCCTTTTTATAAGTTCTGTATTCAAATTTATATATCTTTTAACATGATTACATGATCCCCATCTTGATTTCATCGGCTTTATTGACAACTTTTCTATTGATTCATCGAGTATTTCCAACCATTTTTGTATTGCATTTACAAAAACTTTTTGTGCATTTTCAAAATACCATTTTTCCATAACTTTTTTCTTTTCATCTGAATTTTCAAAAATATTCGAAATTACAGTTAAAATGATTTTCCCCTCTTTTATGCTAACTCTATTACTGTTGCCTTGCTTAACTTCTAGCTCGTATTCCTTTCCTAGATATTTGTGCTTTTCACCTGATAAATACTGAGATGGTAACTGATTTTGTTTTGCTTCCTCAATTTTTTGCAAAACTTGTTTTATCCATTTTTCTTTTGAGCGAATAAAATTTTCGATGTAATCACTATGTAAATTCATCGGTGCCGAAATATAAATTTCCATATTCGGTCTTATTCGCAAATTAATGTTTTTAACCTTTTTCCTATGAACTTCATAACCCAAGATTTTTTCAACCTTCATACTTCCCCTTTATTTATTATTTTTATAATCTTCTATTTCTTTTTCAATCATTTCAGGAATATCTATTCCAATCATTTTTATTCCAATCGGAACTGCTCCCAAAATTTTATTGAATAATTCTGGTTCATTTTCCTTACAACTCTTCAAAAAAATAGTATGCAATCTTTCTTTTTTTGCAATTTTTATCGTATAACTGTCTTTCAATAAAAATACTCATAGATAGACTTTTAAAAAAATTCTGTGTCATAACCATTTTTTTGAAATATATGCCATTTCCACTTCATTTATATGAAAATATTCTGATTTTTTTCTCAATACTTTCAAACTTGTATAAATAAATTCTCCGTCTAATTCTTCTAATTTCTCAACTTTATATGCCAAATGTTTCAAAAAAACTTTTTTTGCCCAGAATAAGATTATTAACACCCATAAAATTACTATTACTACCATCTATTCTCCTTTCTGAAGATTTTTTTCTTTAAAAATTTTTAAACTAATTTACTCAAAAAAATACTGTTGCTAAACTTAAAAATATTAAAAATCCAAAACAATCTGTTGCTGTTGTTAAAACAACGGCTGATGCCATTGCAGGATCGATTTTCATTGCTTTTAATGTTATTGGAATTAAAAATCCAATCATACATGCGATTACTAAATTTCCAATCATTGCTAAAAATACGATTAATCCCATGTAAAAGTTTCCATAAATTGCCCATAAGATTCCTCCACATAGCAATCCTAAAAGTGCTCCATTTATCGTTCCAACTAAAACTGTTTTCCAAATTATTCCTAGAGTGTCCTTTAAGTCAACTTCTCCTAATGCTAACGCACGGATTGTTACAGATAAGGCTTGTGTCCCAGCATTTCCACCCATTCCACTGATTATTGTCATTACTGAAGATAGTATGACCACTTTTTCAACTGTTGCCGAAAATATTCCAATAACGAATGACGCTAAAAATGCAGTCCCTAAATTTATTACTAGCCATGGTAGTCTCTGTTTCACAGAAAACCAGAAATCTGAATAAATATCCTCTTCTTCAGAAACCCCTCCTAATTTCAAGATATCTTCTGTATTTTCCTCTTGAATTACATCTATAATATCATCAATCGTAATAATTCCCAATATCATTTTTTTGTGATTAATTACTGGAACTACCTTTAAATCATACTTTGAAACTAGTCTAGCTACATCTTCCTGATCCTCTTCTACATAAACGTATTTCGGATTTTCGTCCATTATTTCCGATAATTTTGTTTCATCTGACGAAATCAAAATATCCCTCAAATCAGCTTCTCCAACCAATTCTTTTTTACTATTCGTTACAAAAATCGTTTCAATTACCTCTGTCCTCGGCGCAATCATTTTTATTTTTTTCATAACTTCTTTTATTTCCAAGTTTTCCTTGAATGCGATATACTGAGTCGTCATGATCCCACCAGCTGTATCTTCTTCATAACCTAATAGTTCTCTAATTTTGTTGGCTTGAGATCTTTTCATCTTTGTCAAAATAGATTTACTTTTTCGAATATCAATAAATCCTAAAATATCAACAATATCATCTGGTGACATAAATGCCAAAATATCAATTGCCTCTTCGTCAGAAATAAGCTCGAATATTCTCTCTTGAAGATCATCATCAGCCTGTTCAATCACATTCGCCTTTTGCTCATCTGTCATTAACTCAAATACACGCAAAAGCTCTTCATCATCCAATTCTTCAAAACTTTCTGCGACATCCACAAAGTGATTATCTTCCAAATATTCTTCTAACTCTTCTTCCGATTCAATCTTCTGAATTTCTTCAGCCATCTCCTCAGGCGAAATTTCTTCATCTTCCTCCTCTTCAATCTCTTCCGATTCAGACATTCTATTCCTTATTTCATTTTTTAGCTCTTCAACGTCTTTATTTTTAGACTCTTCTTTTAATTCTTCTAAATTTTTATCTTTCACTAATTTCCTCCTTCCTTTTTTATTCTATTATTTTTTCAGTATAATTTTTTATTCCTAATTTATTTTAACCCAAATAAACTTACACACTGTAAACTGTATATTTTTATCACAAATACCATAAAAAAACTATTTCAAAAATTTACTATTTTTTGAAAAATATGTTACACCTAAAATTGTTTTCATATCATTTGATTTTTCCAAAATATCCTTCACATCTATCCATTCCACAACTAAATCTTCTCCATGATCCAATCTCAATTCTTTTGGCGTAATATCGTCAGATTTCAATCTAGCACTGAAAAAGTAAAGATTTTCAGTCGTATAACCAGGCGACACATACAAACCATATGGCAATTCTTCAAAATCTGTTACATCTTCTTTCTCATAACCTGTTTCCTCTCTCAATTCTCTAAATGCCGCAGTTAACGGATCCTCTCCTTTATCAATCAATCCTGCTATTATCTCCAACATTTCACTATTTGATCCAGGTCTAAACTGTTTTACCAAAATAACTTTCTCTCTTGTTTCATTAAACAAAACAAAACAAACTGCATTTGATTTATCTAAATATTCCAATGTTATCCCTGTTGTTGGATGTATCATTTTCGCACCTTTTAAAAATTTAAAACTGTTATCCATTGTTCCTCCTATTTTTTTATTTTTTTAATTTTTATCAAACTATAGAATAAAAATTCTATAAATTTATAAGAAATTTTCTTTTTTTGTAAAATGGCAAATTTTTCTTCTAAAAAGCTCATTTTCCTTCAAATTTTCATAATTTTCTATAATCATTGACTGATTGGGTAGATTTTCCATTATTTTCTCACTCAATTTTTTTGTAAATTTTCTTCATAATCAATTTCATTTTGAATAACAATAACATTCCGTTTAATATCCCTAAAATTAAGATTTAGCAGCCATGCTTTTTGAATATTTGGAAATTTCTTCAATACTTTTCGCAATTCAATTTTTATTTTTTTTGACACATCTATCGAATCGGTGTATTCTATTTCTTTTTTTAGCGGATTCCCTCGCATCCTTTATTTTTATCTTTATGCTGTTTCAACATTTCTATCCATTTACTAGACATCACAAACAAATCACCAAACGGATTTATGACAACTCCTGCCACTCGTTCCATGTTTTTTTCTAACCAAAGAAGCATAATCATCAAAATTCATAATCATTAGCGTAACATCTTTATTAGCATTTCTCAAACCTTTTTTCAATTCTTCCAAATCTGTAAAAGCTGGATAATAAACATTTCCGTCGCCTGAATTAACTGTTTGAAAAAGTTAAACTTATTTTTTTCTCAATTTTCTTATTTTTCAAAATGATTTTTTTCAAGGATTCTTTTTTTATAATGAATGTAACATAAAAAAATTGTGAGTTAAAAACTATTTCTTCTAAAAATATCATTTTGTAACTCATCATTTTTCAATTTCACTATTTTGTTGTTTTTAATAATTTTTTTAATCTAACATTTTCTATTGTTTTTTTCCATATTTTTTTATGCTTTTCTCCAATTTTTTTCTAAAAATTCCTGTCTCCCAACCTATCTAATTATACCATTATATTCTAGCATTATCTATAATATTTATATATTTATTTATAATTTTTGTTTATTTAATCGACTTTTTTTGATATAATATAGGTAATATAAATTAAAGTATAAAATTTAAGGAGGAATTTAATTGATAGCAACTAGTAACTTATCAGTTCAGTTTGGTGGAAGAAAACTTTTCGATGAAGTTGACATAAAATTCACACCAGGAAACTGTTACGGTATAATCGGTCCTAATGGAGCTGGAAAATCTACATTTTTAAAAATCTTAACTGGAGAAATGGATTCAACTTCTGGAGAAGTTATTATTGATAAAGGTAAAAGACTATCATTCTTAAAACAGGATCACTTTGCTTACGAAGATGAGGAAGTTTTAAATGTTGTAATGATGGGACACGCAAAATTATACGATATTATGAAACAAAAAGAAGCTCTTTACTCTAAAGAAGAATTTACTGAAGAAGACGGAATATTAGCGTCTGAATTAGAAGGGGAATTCGCTGAATTAGACGGTTGGGACGCTGAAACAAATGCAGAAAAATTCTTAATTGGATTAGGAATTGGTCCTGATTTACATCACAAATTAATGAAAGAATTGACAGAGCCTGAAAAAGTAAAAGTTCTATTGGCACAAGCTATTTTTGGTAATCCTGATATTTTATTATTAGATGAGCCTACAAATGGACTTGATTTACACGCTGTAAAATGGTTGGAAGATTTCTTAATGGATTTGGAAAACACAACTGTTTTAGTTGTTTCGCATGACAGACACTTTTTAAATAAAGTTTGTACTCACATTGCTGATATCGACTATGGAAAAATTAAAATGTTCGTTGGAAACTATGATTTCTGGTACGAATCAAACCAATTAATGCAAGAATTAATTAGAAACCAAAACAAAAAAATGGAGCAAAAGAAAAAAGAATTACAAGATTTCATCGCGAGATTCTCTGCAAATGCTTCAAAATCTAAACAAGCAACAAGCCGTAAAAAACAATTGGAAAAATTACAATTCGAGGATATGCAAGTTTCTAACAGAAAATATCCTTATATTGAATTCAAACCAGACAGAGAAGCTGGAAACAACTTATTGAAAGTTGAAAAATTTAAGTAAAAATAATTGATGGAGAAAAAAATCTTTGAAAATGTTTCATTCACAATAAATACTGGAGATAAAGTTGTTCTTTTATCAAGAAACGATATTGCTAAAACTACTTTATTACAAATTTTAGCAGGTGAAATGGAACCTGATTCAGGAACTTACGAATGGGGAATTACAACTTCACAAAGCTATTTCCCTAAAGATAATTCAGAATATTTTGAAGATGTTGATTTATCATTAATTGACTGGTTAAGACAATTTTCTAAAGATCAAGACGAACAATATGTAAGAGGTTTCTTAGGAAGAATGCTTTTCTCTGGTGAAGAAGCTAAAAAATCAGCTAAAGTTTTATCTGGAGGAGAAAAAGTTAGATGTATGTTGTCAAGAATGATGTTATCTGGTGCAAATGTTTTAATGCTTGATAATCCTACAGATCACTTGGATTTAGAATCAATTACTTCATTAAATAAATCATTAGAAAGATTTGATGGAACTGTTTTATTCACTACTCACGATCACGAATTCATCCAAACAGTTGCAACAAAAATTATCGAAATCACACCTAACGGAATTCTTGAAAAAGAAATGGAATATGACGATTATTTAAATGATGAAAAAGTTCAAGCTAGATTAGAAGAATTATATGGTAAATAAATTTTTATTTAATATTTTAGTAATCTAAAAAAATTTAGGAAAAAAATGTAAAAAGGTTATTTTCAATTATTAACCTTTTTTTATTTTTTTAATTATGAAGAAAAAGTAAAAAAACTGGAGGTCAATATGAAATATATCTATAATATTTCCGAAAAATAATGGTTATAAAGAAAAATATTAAAATTGGTAAAAAAAGCTCAAAAATCTGAATGACTTGTTGAAAAAAATGGATTTAATGTTCCATATTTTTTTGTTATTAGTAACGAATATTTTTGAGAAAAATAGTTTTTTTCTGAAATTAATAAATCTCTGAATATTTACGATTGGAATGATGTGATTAATAACGATAATAGTAAAAAGCTTATTGCAAAAAAATAAAAAGATATTATTGAAGAGCACACTTTTTGAAAATGAATTTTTTTGAAGGAGCTTGATACTTATTTGAAAAAAATAATGAATATTATGCTGTTCGTTCGTCTTCGATTGAAGAAGATAGCGATTCATTCTCATTTGCTGGTCAGTTTGAGACATTTTTTTATATCAAAAAAAGAGGAAATTCTTCAAAAATATTAAGAAAAATATGGATTTCTTCATTTTCAGATCATATTATGGAATATCGAAAAAGAGCAAAAAAATTAATAATAAAATTAATGTTCCTGCTATTATTGTCCAAAAAAATGGTGAATTCTGAAAAAGGCAGGAATAGCTTTTAGTGCAAATCCTATCAATCACAATAAAAAAATGAAATAGTAATTTCTGCAACTTTTGGATTAGGAAACTCTCTTGTTGATGGTATCGAAAGTGGAGATTTATTTGTTTTAGATAAAAAAATTTTAAAAATTTTTAAGTAAAGAAATTAAAGAAAAAAACTGTAAAAACAAAAATTTTTGACTATGAGAAAAAAACAATTAAACTTGAAAAAAATAAGTGATTCGAGTGAAGTTTTTGATTGAAAAATGAATTAAGAAAAACTTACTGAAAATATAATAAAAAAATTGAGAATTTCTACTCATTACCACAAGATATTGAATGGGCCTATGAAAATGATTCTCTTTACATCTTACAATCTAGACCAATTACGACTTTCAAAACTAATAATAATCAAATTTTAAATGATTCCAATACAATTATTTGGGACAATGGTAACGTTATCGAAAGTTTCCCTGAAATCACTTTTACCACTAACATTTAGCTTTGCAAAAAAATGCTTATACAGAAGTTTACAAACAATTTGCTGAAATTATTGGCGTTTCAAAAAAATAATCAATTATTACAACCCTGTTTTTGATAATATGCTTGGTATCTTGAATGGCCGAATTTACAATAATCTTATTAACTGGTACAAAATGTTGCTTCTCGTTCCAAATGCTAAGAAAAAAATAATACTTTTATGGAACAAATGCTTGGAGTAACTGATGAATTAAAGGGAATAAATTTTTGAAGAAAAAATTTGACTGATGCTTACAAAAAAATATGAATTTGTTTGAAAAAAATTTCTTAGTTTTACAAAAAATAAAAAGCTGGATTTTTTTCCTATTTTTTTGAATATGTTTTTTTATAAATAATCGTGCAAAAAAATTCTGTCAAATGATTGAAGAAAAACACAAAAAAATAATGAAGAAAAAAATTGCTAAAATGAATATTTCTGAATTGAAAAAAATTATTATGATTTACTCGAAAATAAACTTCTAAAAAAATGGAATGTCTCTATATCAAATGATTTTCTAGTAATGGTTTGGTTTGGAATTTCAAAAAAATTAACAGATAAATTTATAAAAAAACAAATGCTGATGAAATTCATAATATTCTTATTTCTCAAAAAGGAAAAAGACATCATTAGTGTCGAACCCGCAAAAATATATTGAAAAAAATTGAGTTCTCTCTTAAAAAAAGATACAACTTTACAAGAAGAAGTAAAAAAATATTATTACAGAAAAGAAAGATATTTTCACTAAAAAAATTCTAAATTTAATGAACTTTTAAACGAATATTTAGATAAATTTGGAAACCGAGCAATTTATGAATTAAAGCTAGAATCATTGACTTTAAAAAGAAAAATCCAATATTTTTTTACTTGAAATGATTTATTCACTTTCTCTAAAAAAATAATGAAAAATTCTAAAAAAATAAAACTGATATTTCAATAGAACAAAAAAATATTTATAAAAAAATATCAAAAATTAATATTTTCAAAAAAATTTCTATTAAAGACATCAATTTTTTTATGCAAAAAAATTTATAAAAAAATACGTGAAAAATTAAGATTTCAGCGAACTATCGTTTTTCACTCTTGCTAAAAAAATATTTAAACAAATTGGAATTTATCTAAAAAAATAGTAATATTATAAACGATGAACGAGATATTTTTTTATATGACTACAAATGAAATTTTTGGATTAATAAATGCTTCTATAATTGACACAAATATAAAAAAATTATTGAAATACGAAAAAAAGAATTATGATATTTATAAACAATTAACGCCTCTTCCGAATCGTTTTTTAACAAAAGGATTTATTGGAGAAAATTTCTTTTTTCAAGATTTAACATCTTCAGAAATTATACAACATGATGAAAAGAGAAATTTATTAAGAGGAACGCCTTGTAGTAAAGGAATTGTGAGAGGTTTTATCAAAGTAATTGCAAATCCTGCAAATGAAAAAATAGAAAAAGATGACATCGTAGTAACAAAAATCTACTGATCCTAGCTGGGTTATGGTTTTTCCATTGTTAAAAGGACTTATTGTCGAAGTTGGAAGTCTTCTTTCTCACAGTGCCATTATTTCTCGAGAATTAGGAATTCCATCTATTGTCGGTGTCTCAAATGCAACTCAATTACTAAAAACTGGCGATTACATAGAATTCGATGGAAGTACTGGAATTATACATAAAATCGAATTTAAAAAGACTTTCGAAGAATAATAATTAACTAAAAAAACTGCCTCTATAATATGAGACAGTTTTTTTATTTTTCAATATTTAATTTTAATTAATTAAGCTTCTGCTCTTTCAGGGTAAATACTAATTCTTTTTTTACCTTTTCCAAAAATTTTCAAATTTTACATATCCATCTGTTAAAAGCGAATAATGTATAATCTTTTCCTAATCCAGCATTTGTTCCTGCATAGAATTTAGTTCCTCTTTGTCTTACGATAATATTTCCAGCTTTTACTAATTCACCGTCATATTTTTTTTACTCCTAAGTATTTAGGATTTGAATCCCTACCATTTCTAGTTGATCCTTGTCCTTTTTTTTGAGGCAAATAACTGTAAAGTTTAATTTTTAATATCATTTTCCAACCTCCTTAATTGTTAATTTCACATATTTTTTTTATAAGCTTTTGCTACTTCTTCAATATATTTATACATTGATTCTGTTAAAAATAAATGCTTTTTTTCACGTTCATCTTCTGTTAAATCAGAATTTTTCTAAATCACAAATTATGTATCCTTCTTTTTCTTCATACTTCAAATTTTTTTAAATTTTAATACTTCAAGAAGACCATTTAATGTCATTTGTGAAACAGAAGAAATAGCTGCACAAACTATATCTTGTCCATATTCACTTGAATTAGCATGCCCTCTAATTTCAAAATGAACAATTTTATCATTTTTTCTTTGAATTTTTATTTCTATCATTCAAATCACGACATCTCTCAATTATTACGCATTTATTGATTTAACTTCAATAGTTGTAAATGATTGTCTATGTCCTTTTTTTCTATAATAAGTTTTTTTGTTATATTTAAAGTTGATTTTTTTATCACCTTTTCCGTGTTCTTTAACTGTTGCTACAACTGTAGCTCCTTCTACTACTGGAGTTCCAACTTTAACGTTATCTCCTTCTCCCACCAATAGAACTTCTTTAATTTCAACATCTGAATTTACTTCAGCAGCTAATTTTTCAACTTTTAATACAGTTCCAACTTCAACTTTATATTGTTTTCCACCTGTTTTAATTACTGCAAACATTCTGTTCACCTCCAAAAATTTTTAAAAATCGCTAAGTGCAGGTATTAGCCACCCAACCTATGCGTACTTCGTTTATTATACTATAATTTTTAAATTTTTGTCAACTTCAAAAAATTTTAAAAAAAGCTAGATTTTTTCTCTTCTTTTAGTTATAATGTAACATATTATCTTTTAGAAAGGAGTTTTTATGATTTATAGTTTTTCCAAATATAGAATCAAAGATAAAAAAATTATTCTATTGCTTGTAATGATGATAATGGCTATTTCTTGCCAGTCTATTGTTCCAAATTACAAGTGGTATTCGACTAAAGAATTAGTTGAAAAATTCAGATAAATTAAAAACCTGGAGATATTTTTAATTTTTATCTAAAGAGCCTACGTTACGTTCAATGTGGGGACATGCAGCTATTATTAATGAAAACAGGAAAATAGTTGAATTTCCTTCCTATTCGATAGGTTATAGTGAAAGTCCAATTTATTCTTGGCGAGCAATTAACAGACAAGTTTCTGTAATGCGTTTAAAAAATATTGATGATGATTTTAGAAGTGCACTATTTAAAGAGATTGATAAAACTCTGACAAAACCTTACGGAATTACTTTTTAATAAAAACTTTTTGATAAACGACTTTATTGTTCACAATTTGTTTATCTTGTATTTAAAAAAAGCTGGTATAGATGTCGGAAGAAATGTTGATTTGGATTCAAATGGTGGCGGAATGGTTATGCCTTTTTGATATTTTTAGAATCACCACTTTTAGAAAAATATTGATTTATATGAATAATTAATTTAAAATACGCCACTATTCGTGTTTTTTTCACAAATAAAATGGCGTATTTTTTTATTTAAAAAAATATTTTCTTTTTTTTATATTTATTATTATTGTAAAAATACTTTAAAAACTAAACGCAAAAAAACTAGGACTATTTTACTTAACCCTTAAATTTACATAATTTAAATAGTTTTGAGTATAAATTATACATTAAATCTAAAGAACATTACATCTCCATCATTTACAACATATTCTTTACCTTCAAGACGCATTGCTCCTTTTTCTTTAGAACCTGCCCATCCATTATACTCGATAAATTTGTCGAATGAAACAACTTCTGCTCTTATGAATCCTTTTTCAATATCAGAATGAATTTCCGAAGCTGCTTTTGGTGCAAGAGTTCCTTTTTTTATTGTCCAAGCTCTTACTTCTTTTTCTCCAGCTGTAAAGTACGTGATTAATCCTAATAATTTGAAACCACCTCTAATTAATCTGTTTAAGCTAGGTTCAGTGATTCCTAATTCTTCGATAAACATTTGTCTTTCTTCTTCATCTTCAATCTCAATCAATTCAGCTTCAACTTTTGCCGAAAAAGTTACAACTTCACTATCATGTTCTGCTGCAAATTCTCTTACTTTTTTAACATAATCATTTTCAATTCCTTGAGTCAAATCATCTTCAGAAATATTTGCTGCAAACATCATTGGTTTTATTGTTAAAAATTGATAAACTCTAATCAAATCTTCTTCTCTTTGAGTGAAATTCAATGTTTTTAATAATTTAAACTCTTCCAAATGAGCTTTACATCTTTCTAATACTGCCAATAATTCTTTACCTTCAGCATTTCCACCTCTTGCCAATTTTTGATTCTTTTGAATCGCTCTATCAACTGTATCCATATCAGAAAAAATCAACTCTGCATTAATTGTTTCAATATCTCTAATCGGATCAACGCTTCCTTCAACATGAATAATATTATCATCATCAAAACATCTAACAACTTGACAAATAGCTGCTGTATTTCTTATGTTTGATAAAAATTGATTCCCTAATCCTTCTCCTTTTGAAGCACCTTTCACAAGCCCAGCAATATCAACAAACTCAACTGTTGCTCCCAATGTTCTTTGAGGATTTATTATTTTTGCTAAATCATCTAATCTTGGATCTGGCACACTAACTAATCCTACATTTGGCTCAATTGTTGCAAACGGATAATTTGCTGCCTCTGCATTTTGTGTTTTTGTAATCGCATTAAATAATGTCGATTTTCCTACATTTGGTAATCCTACTATTCCTATTCCTATCATTTATTTTTTGCATGATAAATAAATATTTATCATACTCTCCTTTCTCTATTCTTTATTTACTCTAATCTTTAATCACTTATTAATTTTTTCATACTATCTACTACTGCTTCCAAAACTCTTACAACTTTCCATTTTTCCTTATCACTTGCTCTCAATAAATATTGCACATCATATATTGGTACAACTTTTATACCACCAATATATTCATATGCATTCCCAACTAACATTCTAATGTCCTCTTTATTTTTTAAAAGCAACTTTGTTGGTCTATCTCCAACTGTTATAATAAATTCTGGATTAATTAATGCAATTTGAGCAATCAAAAAATTTTTACATTTCATAATACATTTTCCATCGACCATATCTCCACGTGCACTACATTTTGTCAAAGTTGTAAGGTAACATTTATTTATATCTAATTTCGCAAATTTAAAAAATTTTTTTAAATATTCACCATTCTCATCTATCAATAGTTCCTTCTGATCATCCTCTTCAGTACTAATACTATCCAATAAAATCATAACCGAAGCTTCTCTATCGCCTTCTCCCAAAATCGAATTTTTCGTAATTTTCCTTAAATTACAATCGCTACATAAATCGACTTCTATTTCTAAATCTTTCCACATTTTCTTGACTCCTCACAAACTGTACATTTTAGTTTGCTCTTCCGTAATAATCTCAATTTCTAAATCCTCTTTATTTTCACGCTCTAAAATACTATATAGCGAATTGTACGCTAATTCTGGGGTATTGTTGTCTTTACTAATATGCATTAAATAAATCTTTTTCAATTTTTTACATAGAACTTGTGCAATTAATTTCGATGCTTCAGAGTTTGATAAATGTCCGTTTCGCCCTTTTACACGATTTTTTAATTCCCAATGATAAGGCCCTGTCATTAACATATTATAATCATAATTACTTTCTAATACGATTACATCACTATTTTTCAAGTTCTCCTTGATTATATTATTGACACACCCAACATCACTTGCATACGATAATTTTTTATCCTCATATTCAAATGTGTATCCCAAACACTTTACAGCATCGTGCATTACCTCAAAATTATTAATAACACAATCTCCAATAATTGTCTTATCACCTTTAATAAAATTAAGATTTTTTGGATCTATTTTACCAATTTTTTCTCGCACTTCTCTATACGTTACCTCGTGAATATATATCGGAATATCGTATCTTCGAGAAACAATCCCTAATCCTTGTATATGATCACTATGCTCGTGAGTAACAAAAATTCCATTAATATCTTCTGGCCTAACTTTAATATTATTCAATTTTTCAGAAATTTTTTTCCCACTAAAACCAGCATCAATCAAAAATTTTTTACTCCCCATTTGAACAAAGCTAGAATTTCCACTGCTCCCACTTCCTAAGCTCGAAAAACTTCATTTTTTTCTATCTCCAACTTTCTTTTACTTTTTTTAATTTATTTTTGTTTTTTTAGGTTTACTTGGTTTCCCAATTTCAATATTAGGTTTTTATTTCACCCTTCATTTGATCATAAACCCAACCACCAGTATTATCTTGCTTTTTCAACAATTTTATTTGTTCTCACAACATTTTTTTACCAAATTTTCTGGTATTGCATAAAGTTCATTTTCTCCATACAATATCGCAAAATTATATAAATTATCAGTACTTTTTAATGCTTTTTAAATTGTTTTTCATTCCCCTTTAATGCTGGAAACGAACCTGTTCTCGATTTATAATCTTTTATAGCATTTTTCCAATTTTATAGTTTCTATTTTAATATCTGCTTCCTTTAATTTATTTACTTTCGTAGCATACATATTCAAAAACTACAATTCCTGAAATTACAATCACAATAGCCATCGAAATAATTCCGTTTACTATTTTTTATTTTTTTTCTTTGTTGAAACATTATTGTCATAACTCATATCTCAATTTACTCCATTTATTTATTTTTTTAGCCTTAAAAAAATTCCTGGTCTAACAACAATTTTTTTACATCTTTTGGTGCTGTTAACTCAATTTTTAATGGACCTCTTTTTACATTTATCCAGCCTAATCCAGCAATCGCCAATTCTTCATTTTCTTCCAATTCAATCACTTGTGTATAAAAATTCATTTTTGAAAAATACATTTCTCTCTCGTATCCATTCAAAATCTTAAAAAATCCTTTATCAATCAACTCTTGAACTCTTTCCTCTCTAGTTGTATGATATTTTACATCTTTTGAAGAATACGCTGAAAATATTGGCTTTGTATCAGAACCAGTTTCCAATATCTTAAATCTACAGAAAACATCAAACATAAATACTTGTCCCTGCATCTAATTTAAATGTTTTTCTAGAAATTTCACCAGCTGGAACCAATTTCAATCCAGTTTCCACTTTTATTAAATCAGAAATTCTACCATCTGGTATTAATCCTGGTGTATCAATTATTGTTATTTCCGTATTCGGAATTTTATTGTTAATTGATTTTTAATGTTGTTCCAGAATATTTGGAAGTTGTAATTCTTTTTATTTCCCAATAGCAAATTAATTACTGAAGATTTTCCAACATTTGAGACACCTAAAACAGTAGCTTTAACCTTTTTTTATTAGGAAACAATGTCTTTATTTTTCTAATAATTCCATTAACTCCATATTTATTTTTCGCACTCACAAATGCAATGTCATCTGGAACAATATCTTCCTCTGCCAATCTTCGTTTTACCCAATTCGCAATTTCTGTCGGATGAACAAAATCTGGCAATAAATCAATCTTATTAATCACAACTATAGAACGATAATCCCTCAAATAATCCAAAAATTTCTTCAGTAAACGAACCTTCAAAATCAATTATATCAAAAAAATCGGTATTATCACATCTGATTTTTTTACATTCTCCGTTACTTCCTTCAAGTAATCTTCTTTATCAAAACTATGCTCTAAATTTTGTCCATAATTTTTTATTTTAAAACATCTTTGACAAAGCAAATTTTCTTCAGTAACAAATTTTTCTTCTGGAACATACCCTTCTTTTGTCTTATCTTCAAACTGTAGTTCAACACCACAGCCTATACATTTCTTTTTTAACATTTTTTCTCCTTAATAAATTTAACTCTTCTATTCATTTGCAAATGGATGAGTACTCATGTAGATACTTCTCAAAAAAGATTTACTCACATGCGTATACACTTGCGTTGTTGAAATACTGCTATGCCCCAACAACTCTTGCAAATATCTAATATCTACACCATTATTCAATAATTCTGTTGCAAATGAATGTCTAAATACATGAGGTGTCACTTCTTTTTGTAACCCTGCTTCAGTTGCATGGTTTGAAATGAGACGTCGTAAAGAACGAGTTGTCAGTTTTTTCCCTTTGCTATTTGTAATTAAAATTTCTTTACTATAGTTTTTATACTCTTTCTTTTTCTCTTCAATATACTTTTCCAACCATTTTTTTGCATTCCGACTAAAAAAAGTAATTCTCTCTTTGTCACCTTTTCCAACAATTCTCATTTCTCGCTCATTAAAATCAATCACATACTCATTCAAATTTATCAGCTCACTAGCACGAATTCCACTCGAATAAAGTAATTCTATTATCAATCTATCACGAATTCCCGTAATTTTTTCAGTATTAATGACACTTCTCATCTTATTCAAGTCATCTTTACTCAATACATTCGGCAATTCCTTCTCAAACTTTGGCATATTCACATACATTACTTTATTCGTTTGAATAACTTTTTTCTCTTGTAAATACTTAAAAAACGTCCTCAATGCTGAAATTTTTCTATTAATACTTCTTTTTGAAACGACTTTAGCATTCTTCTTTTTTTTCAATCTTTCATCAGAATTCAAATACGCAATAAACGATCTAATTGTCAGCATTTCCACATCTTCAAAAGTTCTTATTTCCTCATATTCATCAATATATTCCATAAACTGCAATATATCTCTTCTGTAGCTTCTTATTGTATTAGAACTTTTCCCTAAAATAACTTCCTCATAATACAAATATTTATCAACAAAAAACATAAGATTTTCTATATCTTTGTAATTTTCATAGGTTTCTTCCAAAATTTCTTCATGTTTTTTCTTATCTTTAGAACTATCCATACAAAACCTCTCTATTCGCTATCAGAATCAGAACTATCTTTCTTTTTCCTTGTAGTTTTTGTTGTTTTAGTTTTAGTCGATGTTGTTTTTGATTTTGTAGTTTTTTTAGCTTTTGTTGTAGCTTTTTTAGTCGTTGTCGTTTTCGCCTTACTTTTAGCGGATTTAGTAGATTTTGTAGTCTTTTTAGTAGCCTTACCTTTTTTTGAACTTTCATCCTCACCATCATCTACTGTTCTAGTGACTTTCCCAGTTTTTATATTTTTTATCGTTTTACATTCTGGATAACCAGTACACGCCAAAAATTTTCCAAAACGTCCATTTTTAATCTCATAAGGTCGTCCACAAAACTCACAAACTCCAGCTTCTTCAATTATTTTCTTGTCTTCTTCCAAAATCTTTTCCAACTCATTTTTTATTTGTAAAACACCGTCTATTTCAATAAGCGTATCTTTTTTATACTTCTGTTTCAAAGGTAACGGTAACGCCATTCTCTTTTCATCATTTTCATAATCTTCACTTTCAAGATATTCTCCATATCTTCCAGTTTTTAGCAAATATCTTTTATTGTCCTCAGTAAAAAAGTCTGTTGGAATTCCCTTCTTTTTCTTTTGTGTTTCCTCAACTTCTTTTTTTACAGTAATTTTACCCTCTTCAATTTGTTTTGGATCAACCTGAATTCCTTTCAATGTTATTTTTTCGTTAGCATTAGTTTCCGAAATTAAGTATTTTCCAAAAATCCCAGTTTTTAGTACCATCGGATTACCACTAGAATCCATCACGTCAGAAACAATCCTTCTATTTTGAATTTCTTCTATTTCCTTTTCATAAACTTCTATATTTTTTTCCAACGCATCATAAAATTCTCTTAAAAGCTGAATCCATTCAATACTACCTTCTTCAACTTCATCTAATTTTTCTTCCATATTCGCTGTAAATTTAACATTCATGATATCTTTAAAATGTTTTTCAAGTTCATCTTTCACTTCATATCCTAAATTTGTCGGATAAAACCTTTTCTCAATAATTTCAACATACTCTCTAGCCTTTAAAGTCTCAACAATAGAAGCATACGTCGACGGACGCCCAATTCCTTCTGCCTCCAATTTTTTTACTAAAGTTGCTTCAGAAAATCTCGCTGGAGCTTTTGTTATTCCTTCCTGAATATTTAACTGCTCAATCGGATAAACATCTCCCTCTTTCATTTCTGGAAAATCCTCAGTTTTTATCTCATCTTCATCTTTAAAAATCTTGTAATATCCATCAAAAAGTACTTTATTTATTGTCCCTCTAAATCTATAATCGCCATTTACAGCTTCTATCTTCATTTGTTCATACTTCATAGCTGCAAACTGCGAAACTAAAAATCTATCCCATATCAATTTATATAACTTATACTGATCATTCGTCAAATTGTTTTTTATTTTATCAGGTTCTAACTCAATATACGACGGTCTCATTCCTTCATGTGCATCTTGAATATTCCCTTTAGATTTTTTCACAACATAATTTCCAACATACTGTTTTCCAAAAATTTTTTTAGTAATATAATCTTTAGCCATATTCATTGCATCTACAGAAACTCTCGTAGAATCCGTTCTCATATACGTAATTAGCCCTTTATTTTCACCATCTATCACAAGTCCCTCATACAATTGCTGTGCCACGCTCATTGTTTTTTTCGCACCAAATCCTAAATATGAGGAAGCTAATTGTTGCAATGTACTCGTTTTAAAAACTAACGGTGGTCTTTGACTTTTTTTCTTAATTTCAATTTTATCCAATGTCAAACTTTCATTTTCTAAATCTTTTTTTCAATTTTTTTACTACTTCTTCATCAAAAATTTTTATCAACTTTCTCCTTCAAAATTTCAACAAGATTCAGTTTTATATCATTTTTTAAAACCGCATTCACTTCCCAATATTTTTTTGGAACAAAACTTTTTATTTCGTCTTCCAAGTCACAAATCAATTTTAATGCAACAGACTGAACACGACCAGCACTAGCATTTCTATTTATTGTTTGCCAAAGTAATGGGCTTATTTTATAACCTACTATTCTATCTAGTAATCTTCTCGCTTGTTGTGCATTTACCAGATTTTCATTAATATTTCTTGGATTTTTTTATTGCATTATTAATTGCTGTTTTAGTTATCTCGTTAAATTCTATTCTTTTGATTTTATCAGGTTGTTTTATATAATTTGATATATGCCAAGCAATAGCCTCTCCTTCTCTATCCTGATCGGATGCCAGATACACGGTAGGAGCCTTTTTAGATTTTTCCTTCAATTTCTTTAAAAGCTCACCTTTCCCTTTAATTACTTGGTATTTAGGCTCAAAATTATTATCAACATCTATCCCTATCTTTGTTTTTGGCAAATCAATCACATGCCCATAAGATGCTGTCACTTCATAATTTCTACCTAATATTTTTTCAATAGTTTTAGCCTTAGAAGGCGACTCTACTATTACAAGTTTTTTCGCCAAGTTTATCACCTCAATATTTCTTTCTCTTATACTTTTTTTATCCTTCAAATTACACTATTTTTTTAAAAATTTTTGTTGCTCCTGTTTCTACTATTAATCCCTTTATCTTTAAACTCATTAGTACAGAAAAATAATTTTTTGACTGGAAATTCTGGGATTTTCTTAGAAATCTCCTCAATATTCATTTCCTCTACTAATAATCTAAATACCAGCTCTTCATCTTCTGTTAATTTTTCTATCTTGCTATTTTTCTTGCTTAAATCCCACAAAAATTCTTTCGCAATATCATCTGCTGAAGTCACCAATTTTGCCTTATTCTCCTTTATCAAATTGTTACAACCTTCAAATGATGGATAATTAAGAAAACCAGGTATTGCAAAAATTTCTCTGTTAAGAGTAAACCCCAATTCAGCTGTTATCAATGCTCCTCCAGATTTAAAACTTTCTGCAACTAAAATACCTTCAGACAATCCTGCAATTATACGATTCCTCTGAGGAAAATTCCATTTTAATGGTTTTGTTCCCATCGGATATTCGCTAATCAACGTCCCACTTTCACTTATTTTTTCCCACAACTCTCGATTTCCATAAGGATATACAACATCTAAGCCACTTCCTACAACAGCAGTCACTTTATTCTGATTTTCAACCGCCATTTTCAAAGCAATCGTATCAATTCCTTCAGCCAGTCCACTTATCAAGTTAATGTCATAATCCAAAAGTTCCTTTACAATCTTTTCGCAATTATTTCTACCAATTTTTGTCATTCGCCTAGTGCCAATCACTGCAATATTTCTATTAAAATTGTAATTTTTTTCTTCATTTTCTGTCGAAAATAGTGTTTTTCCATTACTTGCTGTTTTCTTAACGTTTCCTTCAATCAGTTTTTTCCCCTTAACATACAAAAATAACGGAAAATTAGAAACTTCTCTTAAATTTTTTGGATATTCATAATCATTTGCACTTATTATCCTAATTTTGCTTCTATTATAAATATCCATTTCTTCCCTTGTATCAACTTTCCTAGATTTTTTTCAAGTTCCCTTTTTTTAAATCATCTTTAAAAAGAGAAAAAAATTTTTTTCTCTAGAAATAATTCTTCATAATCTGAAAAAGAGATTCATCAACTTTCTAATGTGACCATTTTTCATCTCAATTTTTTTCAAATTTAACCAACCCACAATTAAATCCCCCAATTTAATTTATTTATTTTTTATTTGCCAATATATCATTCAAAATTGCTATATCTTTTACTACTTCTTGATTGGAATTCTGTTCAGCATACTCTCTCAAAAATTCCAAAGCTTTAGAAAACTCACCTTTCGATTTATACGCTATTCCAATCCCCAATTTAGCCTCTTGCTGATCTGGCGACATCGCCAAAATTCTATTATAGTAATCAATCGCTTGATCATAATTTCCCATTAATCTAGACCCAATCGCAACAACATAAAGATTTCTAATGTCACCGCCTGTATCTTTTTTCGCCAAATTAACAGCTTTTTCATATAATCCATCTTTGAAATATAACTGACTCATTTTAAAAGTTGCAGTTGAACTTTTTTTAGCCAATGTTGCATTTTCAAAATTTCCATAAGTATTATATTTTGCTTCTGACGAAACATCTTCATCAGGTGAAGCTGGCATTGTTCCAGTGTCACGAGTCTCTGTAACTTTTTGATCAGTAAAAGACTTTTTCATAGTACTTTCTGTTTTATTTGACTGTTTTTGTGCTTGTTTTATCGCTATTTGGCTCATTATGCTATTTACAGTTGCTCTTTCTTCAGGCGTTAACGAAGAATCATTTAAAATTCCTCTTCCAACTGTTTCAGCTGATTCATAATTTCCTTGTTGAAAAAGATTAGTCAAAGTCTGAATTTCACTTGATAAATTCGCTTTTACAACTGTTGACACCATCAATAACGACATTACCCCTATTAAAATTTTCTTCATTTTTCCCTCCTATTTCTAATTTTTATTAGAATTCAAGATTTTTAGTAGTTCTTGGGAACGGAATTACGTCTCTAATATTTGTCATTCCAGTTATGTACATTAACATTCTGTCAAATCCAAGTCCAAATCCTGAGTGAGGAACACTTCCATATTTTCTCAAGTCTAAGTACCACCAATAATCTTCTTCTTTTAATCCCATTTCATGAATTTTTCCTAAAAGAACATCATAATCATCTTCCCTTTGGCTTCCTCCAACAATTTCTCCAATTCCAGGTGCCAATAAATCAACTGCTCTTACAGTTTTTCCATCTTCATTTAATTTCATATAAAACGCTTTAATATCTTTAGGATAATCAGTTACAAACACTGGTTTTTTGAAATGTTCTTCAGCCAAATATCTTTCATGCTCAGTTTGTAAATCAATTCCCCATTCAACTTCATATTCAAATTCTTTTTTCGCATTTTTCAAAATTTCAATCGCTTCTGTATAAGTAATTCTATCAAATTGATTATTTACCAAAGTATCCAATCTAGCAAACAATTCTTTATCTACAAATTTATTGAAAAATTCCATTTCTTCTGGAGCATTTTCTCTCACATAATTCACAATATATTTTATCATTTCTTCAATAACATCCATATTTACATCTAAATCAGCAAATGCAATTTCTGGCTCCATCATCCAAAATTCTGCCGCATGTTTTGGAGTATTTGATTTTTCAGCTCTAAATGTAGGACCAAAAGTATAAGTATTTTTAAATGCAGTTGCAAATGTTTCAACGTTCAATTGTCCACTCACCGTCAAATTAGCTTCTTTCCCAAAGAAATCTTGTTTAAAATCAATGTCTCCCTTTTCAGTTCTAGGCACATTATTAATGTCCAATGTAGTCAATCTAAACATTTCTCCAGCACCTTCAGCATCACTTCCAGTAATTATCGGTGTTTGCACATAAACAAAGTTTTTTTCTTGAAAAAATTTATGAATCGCATAAGCCAACAATGATCTCACTCTAAAAACTGCAAAAAAAGCATTCGTTCTAGGTCTCAAATGAGCAATTGTTCTCAAAAACTCAAACGTATGTCTTTTATTTTGTAATGGATAATCTGAATCAGCTTTATCATAAACTTCAATTTTTGTTGCTTTAATTTCATATGCTTGTCCTTTCCCTTGTGATTCTACAACTATCCCTGTCACTTTTATTGAAGACGAAATTGTCAATTTTGAAATTTCCTCAAAATTTTCTAATGAATCTTCAAAAACTACTTGAATTCCTGTAAAAAAAGTACCATCATTCAATTCTATAAATCCAAAGTTTTTTTGACTTCTAATTTTTTTCGCCCATCCATTTAACGTCACTTCTTGACCTAAATACTTCTCTGTGTTTTTTTGTAATTCCCTTAATTCTAATAACATTTTTTTCGCATAACAAATTATTTTTTTATTAATCTTCTTAAAAAAATAATTTTTTTATGCACTCCTTTCTCTATATTATATTCTTTAATTTTTTACGCTTAATTATAGCATAAAAATCTAACATATTTTAAGTATAATCTTCAAATTGATAGAGTAAAAAAATTTTTAATCATAAATTATAACCGTAAACACTTTCTATCTAAAATAAAAAAACACCCTAAAACTCATATTTTTTTAGGATGTTTTTCATATAAATTACGTTATTTAATACTATTTTTACTTTTTTTCTACTAATTTTTGCAAATTCTGCAGGATTGTTTAAAAGCTAAGTCAGCTAAAACTTTTCTATCTAATTCAATTCCAGCTTTTTTCAATCCGTTCATAAATTTAGAATAAGATAATCCATTTAATCTTGCAGCAGCGTTAATTCTAACAATCCACAATTCACGCATAGTTCTCTTTTTTTAAGTTTTTCTATGCTCTGTTGCGTAAGCCATTGCTTTCTTAACAGCTTCATTCGCTTTTTTATAATTTGTTTTTATAGCTCCTCTATAACCTTTTTGCTTCTTTTAAAACTTTTTTATGTCTTTTTCTTCTAACTATTCCTGTTTTTACTCTTGGCATTTTCTTTCCTCCTTATTTTCTAACTATCTTCCTGCTTGCCCAGCTAATGCTTTTTTAATTTTTCTTTCTGCTCCTTTAGGAACTATTGCGTCTTGACCTAATCTTTTCTTTCTCTTATTAGATTTTTTTTAGTTAAGATGTGGCTTTTTCCTGAATGTTTAACTGATACTTTTCCACTTCCTGTAACTTTTACTCTTTTTTTAGTTCCTTTATGTGTTTTCATTTTTGGCATTTTTTTTCCTCCTTGAATTACTTTTTTTAGGCGATAACAATATAAATTTTTTTGTACTTGTTCTTTCCCATATTTTTTTCAACAATTGCTGTTTCTTCAAAATGACTTGCAAATTCATCTAAAATTTTAATAGCTGAATCAGCATGTAATCTTTCTCTTCCAGTAAGTCTTAAACTTACTTTCACCTTATGTTCTTTTTCTATGAATTTTTTTAATTTGAGAAATTTTTTTGTTTCTTTATCGTGTTCATCAATATGAGGTTTTTATTCTCAATTCTTTGACAACAACATTTTTTTGTTTCTTTTTGTTTTCTTTATCTTTTTTTGTTTTCTCATACTTGTATTTTCCATAGTCCATAATTTTACATACAGGTGGTGTGGCATTCGGTGAAATCTCAACTAAATCTAGATTTTTTTCTGCAGCTAAAGCAATTGCTTCATTAACAGACAAAATTCCAAATTGTTCTCCATCGTCTCCAATCACTCTAATTTCTCTTGCTCTAATTCTCTCGTTCATTCTCGGTTCGTTAGATTTATTAGTTCCTTTTATAAAGAACACCTCCTACTTTTTTTACACCTAAATAATTGGGTATAATTAATAAAAAAACAAGATATAAGAAACCTTGCTCAAAATAGCTATATAAACAGATTATTAAATATATTAAAATATAAAAATAAACTGCAAAAATAAAAATAACTATATACCTAACTCATCTCTTTCTTAAAAAAAGAAATTTTTTTAAATATCAATTGTCAATCAATCAATATTTCTAATTTGCTTATAATTTTTAAGCAAAAAAATCCACTTCTGATGGAAAGGTGAGAAACAATGTTTCTACTTCTAATTTAATTACCTAGTAATAATAACATATTTTTTTATATATTTTTGTCAAATTAATTTTTTTAATTTTTTTAAGATATTTTTTTCTTTTCATTTATAATATTGAATATTATTTTTTTATTATAAATTTAAATTTTATTTTTTTAGACTTCTAATTTAACAAAAAGATAACAAAAAGTCTTCAACTCCTAAAAAGCAGGAGTAGTTCACTGATAATAGAAAAATCCAAGTCTAACAAGACTTAGATTTCCTAATAATTTAGTCATTTACCTAAACTAATCAGTCATTATCCTCAGTAAAAATTACTTTTCTTTAAATCAATTTTTACCAAATTTTTTTACTCTATCTTGTGGTGCTCTATACATTTTTATCTCCTGGTTTTGTTTTGAAAATTTTATGGAAAGCATCAGTGTTTTTCAATACAGAGTTTACACGTAGGAAATTAGGTGAGTGCGAATCTGTTTTAGCTAAATTATTTCTATATTCTTGTGTAGCTTTTTGTTTCCAAATATTTGCATAATTTAAGAAAAACAATTCATTTTCTGTATCATTAGAAACTTTCAAATCAGGATGGTCTGCCAAATATAGTTGTAATGCGTCATAAGCTATATTTACTCCTCCTAAATCTGCGATATTTTCTGTTAAAGTGTATTTACCATTAAGTTTGATGTTATCTCCAACAGTATAATTTGAAAATTCATCCTCTAATTTTTTAGTTGCTGCGTCAAATTTTTGCTTATCTTGAGCTGTCCACCAGTTTTTAACATTTCCATCTCCATCAAATTGTGCTCCAGAAACGTCAAATCCATGAGTTATCTCGTGACCAATAACTGCTCCAATTCCACCAAAATTACTTCCTACTTCAGAATTTTTGAAATCATAAAATGGTTTTTGTAAAATTCCTGCTGGGAATACTATTTCATTTCCTGTTGGTGAATAATAGGCATTTACTGTATGTGCATCCATAAACCATTCTGTTTTATCTACTGGTTTTCCAATTTTCTTAAATTCTTTATCGTATGCCCATTCTCCAGCTTTTACCATTTGATCATATAATGAATCATTTTCATTTATATTTAAAAGTACTGTAATCATGCCATTTATCTGGATAACCAATTTTTTTACATTTATTTTATTCAATTTTTGTATTGCTTTTTTTCTTAGTTTCTGCACTCATCCAATCTAATTTGTTAATTCTATTTTGGAATGCTTTTTTTATGTAGCTAACCATTTCTTGCGTATTTTTTTAGCTTCAGGTGAAAAAAATTTTTTTTCTTAACATATTCTTTTCCAACTAATTCTCCTAAAGTTCCATCTACAAAATACAATGCTCTTTTTTTCAAGCGTTTCTCTTTCTTTTTGTCCATTCAAATATTTTTCCATAAAATTCAAAAATATCTTTTTCCTAACTCATCATTCAAAACACTTGAAGATCCTGCAATTTTTTTGAAACTTCATATAATCTTTTATCACATCAATATTTTTCATTTGTCAAAAAAATTTATCTAAATTTTTTTATAATAATTTAATTCAGTAATAATCACTTTATCTGTATTCACATTCAATTGTTTCAAATAATTAGCCAAGTTCACATTTTTTTAGTTATCGATGACAACTCACTAACTTTTTCTAGGATTGTTATATTTAGCTACATCATGACTTTCTTCATTTTTTAATAGCGTTTGAGCAATTTCTTTTTCAAATGCAACTATTTTTTTGAGCTTTCGCATCAGTGTCAGTTTCACCACCAAGTTTCAATATATCACTAACAAATTTTTGTATATTCTTTTAAGATTTTTGCATTTTCTGGAGTTTCCTTTTTGATAATAATCTCTTGAAAGCCCTAATCCTGCTGATTCCAAATAAATCGCATTATTTTTTTAGAATCATTTAAATCAGTAGAAAGTCCCCAACCGTAAAACTCATTTGATCCTTTTCTTGTATTCTTAATATTATATTTTTTTGTAAATCATCAATTGATTTTTATCTCATCAATTTCCTTCAAATCTTTTTTTATAGGCTCAAGACCTAATTTATTTCTTTTTATCCATGTTGTAAAAAGATTCATATAAAGTTAAAATTTTCTTTTCATCTGAATTCAAAAGAATTTCTTTTTTTCCTTCAACTCTTTTTATCAAATTTCTCAAAAAAATCTTGATTTTTTTCAGAAAGCTCTACAAATGATCCCCATGACGATTTTTGTCGAAGGTATTTGTGTTTTATCTTCCCAATTTTTTTGTTTACATATTCATAAAAAAATCATCTGTTGGTTTTATTGTTTTACTTAAATTTTCATAAATTTCTTTATCATTTGGTTTTTACTAATTTTCGTTGTGATTCTGCATAAAAGTCCCAAAAATCCTCCTTTTTGTATTTGTATTCGTTCGACCTGGATATTTATTGGTACTCTCATTAGAATTTGTGTTATTAGTCACTTCTGCATGTGCCACACTCATACTCATCAGCAACAATGACATTACCATTAATTTCTTCATATTTTTCCCATTGCTTTAATCTATTCAAAATCAAATTTTTCCTAGATTTAAAAGTAACTTCTCCTCTCTTTTTATTCTTTTTTTATTAATTTTTAATTATCGTTATTTTTATCACAAAGTATTTACATTTTTCAACACTTTTTAAATTTATATTAAAAAGAAAAAAAGTATTGATTATAAAAAAATCATTTTCATAATTTCTATAAAAACAATACTTTTTTTCTAAAAAAATTTAATTATTTATCAAATTTTATTTTTTTACCCTTTTTTTCATCATTTCTTCAATTCTTTCTCTTACTTGAGGTACTGATAATCCAATGATTACTTGAATAGCTGTTCCTTTTCTAACTACACCATGAGCTCCTGCTGATTTAAATGCTGCATCTGGTAATAATTTACTTGCATCTTTTACACTTACTCTAAGTCTAGTTGCACAGTTGTTAAGTTCTTCAATATTTTCTCTTCCACCTAATGCTTCAAGAATGATTGCACCTTTTTGAGCATATTCATCTCCACCAGCTACGGCTGCTGCACCTTGTGCTCCATCACCGTGTTTAGCTCTATAATCAGCTTTTGTATAAAGTTTCATTTCTTCATCATCATCTTCTCTACCTGGAGTTTTTAAATCCATTTTTAAAATTAAGAATCTGAATAATACGAAATAAATACATGTAAAGATTAATCCAATTACAATTTGAATAATTACTGTTCCACTGTGGTTTTTAAACATTGGAATCCAGTTTAAGAATAAGAAGTCTAAGAATCCTCCACCGAAGTTTCCTACAACTCCGAACATATACATCAATGTTGACATTGTTGCAGCTAATACTGCGTGTAATCCAAATAATACTGGTGCTATAAATAAGAATGTAAATTCAAGTGGTTCTGTAATTCCTGAAACTATTGCAGTTAATAAAACTGGTAATAACAATCCTGCTACTTTTTTCTTGTTTTCAGGTTTAGCAGTTGAATACATTGCAAGTGCGATACCTACTGAACCAAAGATTTTTGAGTTACCGTGTAATGCAAATCCACCTTGTGGGAACATTTCTTTTAAAGGTTTTGTAGATTGAGCAAATTCTCCAATATGTTGTACCCAATAAGTTTGAATTCCACCTGGAACTGCTGCTGGTCCAAATATAAATGGTGTATATACAAAGTGATGTAATCCTGTTGGAATCAATGCTCTTTCAAGGAATGTATAAATCCATACTCCAATTGGTCCTGAAACTTTTAATAATTGTTGTAAGTTGTTAATTCCAATTTGAACTTTTGGCCAACAAAGTGCAGTTATGAAAGCACATGGAAGCATTACTAAGAAACCAATAATATAAACAAATACTGTTCCTTGGAATACTCCTAAAAAGTCTGGTAACTTTTTATCAAAATATTTATTATGTAAATAAACTACTATTGCAGAAATTATAATTGCACCAAATAAGTTTGTATCAAGTGTTTTTACTCCAGCAATTATTGCAAGTCCACTTGTTCCTCCAGCTTCTTGACTCATATCAACACCAAAGAAACTCCATTGTGCAAGCATTGCTGCTACGAAATAATTATAAGTTGTATATAAAGCAAACGCTTCTAAACATGCTCTTGCATTCGTTTTAGTTGCAAGGCTGATTGGTAATCCGATTGCGAACAATAACGGCATTTGTCTAAATACTGTCCAACCACCTTCACTTATTACAAACCAGAATTTATACCAGTTTGTCCCTTCATTTGCGATTGAACCCATTACTTGTGGATTTGTAAATAGTGATGCTATCCCTACCACTATCCCTGTAAATGCAAATAACAGAACTGGTGCCATCATTGCTCCACCGAACCGTTGAATTTTTTTCATCATGATTAAATACCTCCAAAAAAATTATATTAGTTTTTTTCTTTTTTTACAATAAGTTATACCCTATTTTTTTCTAATGTCAATATTTTTTTATAAATTTTTTTATTTTTTTCAATTTTTATAATTATAAATCCTTCTAAGCTAGTAAAAAAATCATACTTTTCTTTGTAGAAAAAAATTTTTTTAACTTTTTTTATTATAATTATAATTTTACAAATTACTTAATAGATGTTTAGATTATAAATTAATTTTTTTTATTATTTCTTTTTTTATATTTTTTTAATTATTCTACATCTAAAAATTACTTCTATTCCATAATGATCTGAAATTACAGGATAATTTTTTTCCATTAAAAATTACTTTTACTTTCTTTAACTTTTTAATTCTTTTTGTCAAGAAAAATGTAATCTAATTTTTTTTCTTTTCTTTTTTTGACCTTGCCAACCATCGATGTCACCACCTACTGTAATACCATCATCCTTTTTTTCTCAGCTAATTGATATGTATCTAATAGTCCTTGATTTAAGATATTTTCATAATCTTCTTTATCTTTTTAACATATTTGTATTAAAAATCTCCCATTAATACTTTTTATAATATCAGCTTCATTTCTATTCAAAATTGTTTGAATACTTTTTATCCATTTTTTTCTGTTTCACAAGTTGGTAAATTCATATGGCAGCTATAAAATTCCATTACTTTTCCATTGTATTCAATTTTAGCACTTATAACTTTTCTTGAAGAAATCGAATTTACAGTTTGCGATCTAGTACAATAAAAATCATCTGTACCTTTTTAATACATGTTTTGTTAAGATTCCAATACCTTCCTCATATTTTCCATAACCAATATGCGAATTACTCCAATGGTAATAATAAGTTGTGTCTGTGTATTCTGCTATTTTGTTAAGCAAAACCCAACCGTAGTTGTCTTCCCTCACGTCTGCATAAACTACAGGCTGTGTCATCAACTGATTCACTTCTTGCATAGCAATAACATCATAATCTTTTTCAGCAATTGTTTTTGCTAAAATGTCAATTTTTTTCCATTTGGTTTTTTTCCATCCAAGCATGGACATTAATTGTCAATAATTTCATTTTTCTCTCCAACCTTTCTAAATATTTATTTTTTTGAGATTTTTTTAATATTATTTTTTTATTTGCTAATATTTTTTTTAGATTTGGTAATTTTATATACTCTAAAAAGTATATCTCACTATTTCTATTTTGTCAATCATAATTCTAATAATAAAAAAATATTATTTTTTTAATGTTGACATTTATAAAAAAATAAAGTATATTTAAAGTGAAAAAGATTATTAAATATATTTAAGGAGGAACAATGTTCGAAAAGAAGTTCAGGTATTTTTATTACATCCTACTTCACTTCAGGGAAATATGGAATTGGAACTTTAGGAAAAGAAGCTTTTTGCATTTGTAGATTTTTTTGAAAAAAATCTAATCAAAAAAATTATGGCAAATATTCCCATTAGGGCCAACAGGATATGGTGATTCTCCATATCAATCATTCTCTACTTTTTGCCGGAAATCCATATCTTATTGATTTTGATTTATTAATTGAAGAAAAATTTATTATCACAATCAGATTTAGAAGGAATTTCATTTGGAGAAAATCCTGAAAGCGTTGATTATGGAGCTATTTATAATCAAAAAAATATCCTTTGTTAAGAAAGGCATATGAAAATTATAAAAAAACACTAAAGAAAAACAAAGAAAGAGAAGAATTAAAAATATTTATTTGAAGAATTTAAAGCTCATAATCAAAGTTGGTTAAACGACTTTTGCAATGTATATTTCTTTAAAAAAATTATTTTTAATGGATTGCCTTGGAATGAGTGGCCAGAAGATATTAAATCTAGACAACATGACGCAATGGGTAAATATTATGAAATTGTTAAAGAAGAAGTTGAATATCAAAAATTCACTCAATTTTTATTCTTCAAACAATGGAATGCTGTAAAAAAATATGCTAATGAAAATGGTATAAAAATAATTGGAGATATCCCTATTTTCGTTGCTGCTGATAGCTCTGATGCATGGGCAAACCCAGAAATTTTCTTATTTGATGAAGAAAGAAAACCAGTTAAAGTTGCAGGAGTTCCGCCTGATTATTTCAGTGCTACCGGACAACTTTGGGGAAATCCATTATACAACTGGGACAAATTAAAAGAAACTGGATATAGATGGTGGATTGATAGAGTTAAAGCTAATCTTTCTACTTGCGATATCATAAGAATCGATCACTTCAGAGGATTTGATGAATATTGGGCTGTTCCTTATGGAGATAAAACAGCTGAAAATGGTACTTGGTGTCCAGGACCTAGAATGGACTTATTTAATGCCATTAAAAATGAACTTGGAGAATTACCTATAATTGCTGAAGATTTAGGAACAATGACACAAGGTGTTATTGATTTAAGAGATGCAACTGGATTCCCTGGAATGAAAATTTTAGGATTTGCATTTGATTCTAGTGAAGAAAATGAATATTTACCACATACTTACGACAAAAACTGTGTTGTTTATACTGGTACTCATGATAACGATACAATCGTTGGTTGGTTTGAAAAAGCTAAACCTGAAGATAGAAAATTTGCACTTGAATACTTAAATTCAAGAGATGAAAATAATATTCACTGGGATGCAATTAGAGGAGCTTGGAGTTCTGTGGCTTCTATTGCACTTGCACCTATTCAAGATTTCTTAGGATTGGGGAGTGAAGCTAGAATTAATACTCCTGGTATCGCCGCTGGAAACTGGCAATGGAGATTAAAAGATCGTTTATCAGATGATTTAGCTGAAAAAAATTGCTCATTTTACAAAAACTTTATTCTAGATAATTTAATTATAAAATTTTAATAAAATACCGAAGATGTTTGGAATTACCTTACTAATGTGAGGTAATTCCTTTTTTTATTGTTAAATTTTTAGATTTTATTAAGTACAAATTTAATTCTTTTCTAAACAAAAAAAGACCATTTCGCATTCACAAAAATGATCCTTTTTTTACTTTCAATCAATACTACATCAAAACTAATTTTATTATAAATAATATTGCAAGTGCTATCATTACCCAGGATACTGGTTTTCTATCTTCTTTTGGTGCAACTGCATTGTAGATAAGATTGATTATTACATATGATAAAATTCCTAGTGTTAATCCATCTCCAATACTATATGTTAATGCCATTGTTGTGGCTGTAATAAATGCTGGAATTCCATCTGTTACATCGTGTAAGTCAATTTCTTTTAATGAACTTAACATTAAGTATCCTACATAAATCAATGCTGGTGCTGTTGCACATGCTGGAATTGCTATAAATATTGGTGAGAAAAACATTGATAACAAGAATAAAACTCCTGTTGTGATTGCTGTCCAACCTGTTCTTCCTCCAGCTAAAACTCCTGTTGAGCTTTCTACATAAGTTGTAACTGTTGACACTCCTAAAGCTGCTCCTGCTGTTGTTCCAATTGCATCTGCAAGTAATGCTCTTCCTACATTTGGTACATTTCCTTCTTCATCTAACATATTTGCTTTTGAACAAACACCAATCAAAGTTCCTACTGTATCAAAGAAATCTACAAACAAGAAAGTACAAACTACTACGAAAAAGCTACTCAAACCTTTTACATCTGCAAATACTGAAAAATCTAATTTCCCTGCAATTGGTGCAATTGATTCATATTTAAAAATCCCTTTTGGTAAAGAAATTCCCAATTTGGCTGCTGCTTCTGGATCAATTATAGAAAAAATCCAAGCTAAAATTGAACTTACAACAATTCCATAAAGAATTGAACCTTTTACACCTTTTTTATCTAAAACTCCAATTATGAATAAACCAATTGCTGCTATTACGACTGTTGGTGTAAAATGACCCATACTTACTTTTGTTGATTCATTTGCTACTACAAGTCCTGCTCCTGAAAATCCTACAAATGCAATAAATATACCTATTCCAGCTGTTACTGCATGTTTCATGCTTGTTGGTATCGAATTTACTACTATTTCACGAACTTTAAACATTGTTAATAAAATAAATATTATTCCTTCTACGAATACAGCTGTTAATGCTACTTCCCAGCTAACTCCACCTTTTAAAACGACTGTAAATGCAAAAAATGCATTTAATCCCATACCTGAAGCCAAAGCAAATGGCAAGTTTGCAATAAATCCCATCAAGAAACATCCTACTGCTGCTCCTAAACAAGTCGCTGTTACTAACGCACCTGCATCCATACCTGTTTTAGAAAGTATATTTGGATTTACAACAATGATATAAGCCATTGTCAAGAATGTAACTAATCCTGCTAAAAATTCCTTTCTGTAATCTACATTTTTTTCTGCTAATAATGGAAACAACCATTGAATCCCTTTTAATTCTGATGTCTTAGACGCCATATTATTTTATTCCTCCTTAAAAATTTTATTGTGTATTTTTTTATTCTTCTACTTTTTTTCTTGCATCTCAATTTTCTTCAAAAAAATATCACTATTATTTTTCTCAATTTTTTTTATCTCTAACTTTTTGAGGTTTAAATTCAATTCCATCAATAGTTATCGGCGATATTTTTTTCATCATCTTCAGGAATATATCCTAATTTTTTTCAATCAAAAGACCACTCAAAGTATCATAATATTTAGATTCTAGCTCTATATGAAACACATCATTTAAGTCATTCAACGAAACATCTCCACTAATTAAATATTTATTCGGCGATAATTGTCTAATTGATAAATCTTCATCATCATATTCATCTGCAATGTTCCCCATTACTTCCTCAATCAAGTCTTCCAATGTCACAATTCCAGAAAAATCCTCCATATTCATCAATTAAAATTGCAATATGTTTTTTCTCTAACTGCATTTCATTAAATAACTCATTTACATTTTTAGTTTCTGGAACGAAATATGCTTCCTGAACCATTTCAGAAATATTGATATTTTCAAATCCTTTTTTGTACGCCTCCATCATTAAATCTTTTGTCAACAAGATTCCTACAATATTATCTGCTTCCTCTTCATAAACAGGTATTCTTGAATATTTCCCAACTTCTTTTTGTTTCAAATAATTCTTCAATTGTCGTATTTCTATCAATTAAAAAAACTTTCGTTCTTGGAATCATTATTTCTCTAGCAATTTTTTTCATCGAAAACTATTATATTTTCAATCATTTCCTTTTCGACTTCATTAATAATTCCATGCTCTCTTCCAACTTCTACAAGCGAACGTAACTCCTCTTTAGAAACCTTTTCTTCAATATTATCTTCCTTCAATTTCAAAAGCGTCAACACAACATTCGTTGAAAATGTAAGAAACTTTACAAATGGTGAAAATATTTTTGAAATAAATACAATTACACCGATTGAAGATAAAGCCATTTTTTCAGAAGATCTTAACGCTACTCTTTTTGGAATAAGTTCTCCAAAAACCAAAGTTACATATGATAACAAGAAAGTTACTATAATCATTGATAACTGAGCACTATATGGCACCTTCATTTTTATTTAAAAAAATACTGATAAAAAAATTGTGAAAGTCCTGTTGCTGCTGATGCTGATGCAAAAGAAACTTGCAAGTGTTATTCCAACTTGAATAGTTGATAAAAACTTACTTGGCTCTTTTAATAGATTATCTAATAAAAATCGCCTTTTTTTATCTCCTTCCTCAACCATCACTTTTATCTTATTTTTTTATTTACTGAAACTATCGACATTTCTGCTCCTGAGAAAAAAATGCATTAATTCCAGTTAAAACTATTATTACAATGAATTGTAATAACAAACTGCCTTCCGACATTTTTTTATTCCTCCTAAATTCTTAAATTTACTTTATTATAACATATTTTTAAGAATTATTTTAATTATTTTCTTGAGGATTCAATCATCACCCTCAAACTCAGCTCTTTTGCTTCAAAAATTTTTAAAAACCTAACTTCTTTTCAATAATCCCACAGTATCTCTAACTATTTCTAATTTAGCTCCTGCAATTTTACGAGCTTTTTCAGCACCTTCTTTTAAAATATCGTAAACATAGTCCATGTTATTTACTAATTCTTCTCTTTTAGCTCTATATGGTGCAAAAATAATCCATGAATTTATCTAATAATTCATTTTTTTGGCATGTCCATATCCGAAATTCCCAGCTCTAAATTTTTTTCTTTTTAAAAATTTCTACTTCTTCTGGAGTTGCAAATAATGAATATAATTGAGTTACATTATTGTCTGGATTTTTTTGGTTCTTCTAAAAGGTGTTGAATCTGTAACAACGCTCATAATTTGTTTTTTAACTTCTTTTTTTGAAGCGAACATATTTATTACATTTCCATAAGATTTACTCATTTTATCTCCATTAGTTCCTGGAACAATTGCTACACTTTCAACAATTTTTGGTTCAGGTAATTTAAAGATTTCTTTTTCATAAGTTTCATTAAATTTTGTTGCAATATCTCTTGTTATTTCTAAATGTTGTTTTTGATCTTTTCCAACTGGAACTACATCAGCATCATAAATTAAAATATCTGCTGCCATTAACACTGGATAAGTGAAAAGTCCCATATTTGGCTTGATTCCTTTTGCAACTTTGTCTTTGTAAGAATGTGCCCTCTCTATTAATCCCATCGGAGTTACATTCGCTAAAATCCACGATAATTCAGTATGTTCTGGTACATCTGATTGTAAAAACAATGTAGATTTTTTAGGGTCTAATCCTAATGCTAAATAATCTAAAATTACACCAATTGTATTTTTTTTCAAATCTTCACCTTTTGGTGCTGATGTCAAAGCATGATAATTAGCTAAAAAATAAAGTCCTTCATAATCATCTTGCATTTCTACGAACTGTTTTATCGCCCCAAAGTAATTTCCTATGTGTAAAACTCCGCTAGGCTGTATTCCTGATAAACTTCTTTTCATTTCAAAATAACCTCCATTTTTTTATTTCTTAATTTCTTATTTCTTGTAAATAATTTTGATACAATTTTCCATTTTCAACATAATGATCTGCATTTGCTTTTAATCCTTTAATTTCTTCATCTGTTAATTTTCTAACAATTTTAGCTGGACTTCCTAAAATCAAAACGCCTTCTTCTTTTGGTGTAGAACGAGTTACAAGCGAATTTGCGCCAACTAAGCAATTATCAAGCACTTCCGCATCATCCATAATCGTACTTCCCATTCCAACTATAACATTATCTCCAATTTTACAGCTATGCAATATTACATTATGCCCAACAGACACATTTTCTCCAATTATACAAGGTGTTCCATGTTTAGTATGTAAAGTGCTATTATCTTGAACATTACTATTTTTTCCAACAACTATTTTTTCAATATCTCCACGAAGAACTGCTCCAAACCAAATACTCGCATTTTCTCCTATTTCAACATCGCCAATAACATCTGCATTTTTCGCAATAAATGCACTACTACTTATTTTTGGTTTTCTTTCTTTTAATTTGTAAATCATATTTTTCTCCTAAATCTAGCACAAAAAGGGACTTGTAAGAAAAAATTTCTTACAGAAAGCCCCAATTTTAAATCTTTTCAATTTCTTTATAAATTAATCTACTAATGTTGGATTAAAATCTTCTACCCAAGGTAATCCAAATTTATTCAATGCATCCATAAATTTATCTGGATCCATTTCTTCAACATTGTACACTCCTGGTTTTTTCCATTCTCCAGTCAATACCATCGCAGCACCAATCATAGCTGGAACTCCTGTTGTATAAGAAATTGCTTGTGAGCTAACTTCCTTATAACATTCTTCATGATTACAAACATTGTAAACATAATAAGTTCTATCTTTTCCGTCTTTTTTACCTCTAAAGATATTTCCAATATTTGTCAATCCTTTTGTTCTAGGCCCTAATGAAGCTGGATCTGGCAATACTGCTTTTAAAAATTGCAATGGTACAATTTGTTGCCCTTCAAATTCAATTGGCTCAATCGAAGTCATTCCTACATTTTCCAACACTTTTAAATGTGTCAAATAACTTTGTCCAAATGTCATGAAAAATCTAATTCTCTTAATTCCTTTAATATTCAAAGCTAAAGATTCCAATTCTTCGTGGTGTAACAAGTACATGTCTTTTTCACCAATTTGTGGGAAATTGTATACTCTTTTAATTTCCATTGGTTCAGTTTCTACCCATTTTCCATTTTCCCAGTAACTTCCATTTGCAGTTACTTCTCTAATATTAATTTCTGGATTGAAATTTGTTGCAAATGGATAACCATGATCTCCAGCGTTTGCATCTAAAATATCAATATAATTTATTTCATCAAAATAATGTTTTTGTGCATAAGCTGAGAATACTCCTGTTACTCCTGGATCGAATCCACATCCTAAAATAGCCGTAATTCCTGCTTTCTCAAATTTTTCTTTGTAAGCCCATTGCCATTTATACTCAAATTTTGCTGTATCTAAAGGCTCGTAATTAGCTGTATCTAAATAATCAGTTTTAGTTTCCAAACAAGCATCCATTATTGTCAAATCTTGATAAGGCAACGCCACATTTATTACGATATCTGGTTTGTATTCGTTAATTAAAGCTACTAATTCTGGTACATTATCTGCATCCACTTTTGCTGTGTGAATTTCTATTCTTCCTGCATATTTACTTTTTTCAATTGTTTCTTTAATTGCATCACATTTCGATTTTGTTCTACTCGCTATCATTATTGAGCTAAATACTTCTGAATTTTGAGCACATTTGTGACAAACTACATTTGAAACTCCACCTGCTCCAATTATCAACGCTTTTTTTCCCATTTTTTTACCTCCAAAAATTATTCTATAAAAATATTTTTTTATTCAATTTTTTTTATAATTCAAAAATAAATCCTTATTGGCTTAATTTCATTTTTTTCCTTTACTATTTACAGACTTTGAAACCTTTTGACTTATTTATAAACAAACAACAAAATTTCTCTCAATAATTTACAAGCCAAAGCTGTTGATTGTCCTGAATGGTCATAAATTGGTGACAACTCATTCATATCCAATCCAACGATATTTAATTTTGAGATTTTTTCAATTGCTTTGTGAAGTTCTACGAATGTTACTCCACCTGCTTCAGGCGTTCCTGTTCCTGGAAATTCCGAAGGATCCAAAACATCTAAATCTAATGTGAAATAAACTGGTTTCCCTTTCAATTTTTCTACAACTTTATCCAATTCATCAAAATTATTCCCAAAATTAAATTTAGTTGTATGTAAATGTTCTTTCGCAAATTCCCACTCAGCTCTTTCTCCACTTCTTATACCAAATTGGAAAATTTTATCATCTCCAACAATATCCCAACATCTTCTAATTACAGAGGCGTGTGAATAATATTGTCCTAAATAATCGTCTCTCAAATCTGTATGAGCATCAAATTGGATAATATGTAAATCTGGATATTTTTCAGCCACTGCTCTAACCGATCCAAGTGTCACAGAATGTTCTCCACCAATCATAAACGGTATTTTCCCATCTTCCAAGATTTCTGCTGTTGCATCTTCAATATCCTTCAATGCACTTTCTGAATTTCCAAACGACAATTCTAAATCTCCAGCATCAAAAACATTAATATCTTCTAAATCTTTATCTTGGTAAGGACTATAAGTTTCAATCCCAAAACTTTCGTTTCTCATCGTAGCTGAAGCAAATCTTGTTCCAGGTCTAAATGATGTTGTGCTGTCAAATGGTGCTCCGAAAACTACTATTTTACTCTCTTCGTATTCATCCTCGCATCCGATAAATGTATGTACGTTTCTTTCTTTCATCACCTAAATTCTTTCCTCCTATTATTATTTTTTATAATTCTATTCTTGACCAATCAATTTTTTCACATAATTTGGTAAAGCAAATGAACCTTTGTGCAATTCAGTATTATAATATTTCGTTTCCAATCCTAATTTATTCCATTCATCTGCCTTCAAATCATTCACAGGATGATATTTTTTTGACGCAAATCCAAATAACCAATGTCCTGACGGATAAGTTGGTATATGCAACTGATAAACTGTCGCTATTGGAAAAACTGCCTTCAACTGTTTATTCGCTCTTTGAGTAGCTTCAGCATCCGCTTCATAATACGGACTTTCATGCTGATTTACAAGTATTCCATCCTCTTTCAAAGCATTGTAACAATTTCCATAAAATTCTCTCGTAAACAAATCTTCTCCAGGCCCAAACGGATCAGTCGAATCAACAATCACAATATCGTATTCATTCGTTTTAGAACGGACAAATTTCAAGCCATCTTCATAATAAAGATTCACTCTCGGATCATCTAACTTACAAGCTGTTTTTGGTAAATATTCACGACAAATATCAACAACTTCTTTATCAATCTCAACCATATCAATTCTCTCGATACTGTCATATTTTACAAGCTCTCTAACCGTTCCACCATCACCAGCTCCAATTACCAGTATCTTCTTCGCATCATTTTTCACAGCCATCGGAATATGAACAATCATTTCATGATAAATAAACTCATCTTTTTCAGTCAACATCATAAATCCATCTAATGTCAAAAATCTTCCAAATTCTTTAGATTCAAAAATATCTATTCTTTGAAATTTACTTTTTTTGGTAACCAATTGCTTGTCAACTTTTATCGAGAATCTAACATTTTTCGTATGTTCTTCTGTATACCATAACTCCATTTTATCTCTCCTTTCTTAAATTTTTTTCTAAAAATTCATACTTTCATTTATTATTATACTCTAATTTTTTTCATCTTACTCAATAAATTTTTGTTTTTAATTACTCAATAACCACATTAATATTTTCTACTTTCATATCTTCAGTCCCTGTCAAAAGACAACCTTTTTCCTTTGCATACTCAATATAATCAATAATTTCATCAGTTATCTTTTCTCCTGGTGCTAAAATCGGTATTCCTGGCGGATAAGCCATAACAAATTCACCACTAATTTGACCTGAACTTTCTGAAATTGGTATCATTTTTTTCTCAGCATAAAACGCCTTTTGTGGTGGCAACACTACAGTTGGTACAATATACTCATGATCAAACATTCCTTTTGGATCTTTCGTATAAATCCGTTTAATCTCTGCCAATGATGAAATTAATCTCTCAATTTCCATCGCTCTATCTCCTGCCGAAATTATTGCCAAAATATTATCTAAATCTCCAAATTCAATCTGAATATTAAACTCGTCTCTTAAAATATCATAAACTTCTATCCCAGCAAGCCCAACATCTTTCGTATAAATCGACAATTTTGTTGTATCAAAATCAAAAACATCATCGCCATTTATAAGATCTTTTCCATATGCATAATATCCACCTAATTTATTAATTTCCTCTCTAGCATATTCTGCAAATTCCACTGTCTTTTTAAAAATTTCTTTACCATTAATACTCATGTTTTTTCTCGCAGTATCAAGCGAAGTCATCAATAAATATGAAGCACTTGTTGTCTGAGTCAGATTAATCACTTGCCGTACATAATCAGCATTTATTCTTTCTCCACTTAATAAAATCGAACTTTGAGTTAATGAACCACCTGTTTTGTGCATACTTATTGCTGCCATATCTGCTCCAGCTGCCATTGCTGAAATTGGTAAATTATCTCCAAAATAAAAGTGTGCTCCATGTGCTTCATCCACTAAAACCAACATATTATGCTCATGTGCCAATTTTACAATTGATTTTAAATCTGAACAAATACCATAATAAGTCGGATTATTTACTAAAATTGCTTTCGCATCAGGATTTTCTTTTATCGCCTTTTCTATATCTTTCACAGACATTCCCAACGATATTCCCAATTTTTTGTTAAGACCAGGATTTATATAGACAGGAATTGTCCCATTAATAACCATCGCATTAATCGCACTTCTATGCACATTTCTAGGAATAATAATCTTATCTCCTGCTTTACAAGTAGACATAATCATAGCCTGAACTGCCCCAGTTGTCCCACTTACCATAAAATATGCTTCCTTAGCTCCAAAAGCATCAGCTGCAATATCCTGTGCCTCTTTTATAACTGATGTAGGATGACATAAATTATCCAAAGGTTTCATTGAATTTACATCCATTTGCATCGCATCTAATCCAATAAAATCACGAAATTGCTTATTTCCACGACCACCTTTATGACCAGGTACATCAAATCTAACAACCCTGTTAGCCAAATGTTTTTTCATCGCATCAAACAAAACCGTTTTTTCTTGTAATTTTTTATCCATCGTTACCTCCTTGGTTAGTAAATATTCATCCCACTATAAATTTCTATCATTTCTTTTCTCAATCTATTTGTTATTTCTAGCCGTGTTTTAGGCGATATTTCATATACATCTTGATTAAACAAATAATTTTTGCAATTCAATTTCTTTAATTAACATTTTTTTGTATGAAAAAAATATTCGATTGATAAACATTCACATCAATCGCATCGTATATTCGTAATTTTGCAGGTTCAATATAATCTTGTATTGACGTAATATTATGATCTGTAAAAAATTTTTTCCCAGAAATATCCCTAGTAAATCCTCTTATTCTATAATCAATAGTTATAATATCCGAATCAAAACTATCAATCAAGTAATTCAATGTATTCAATGGCGAAATCTCTCCACAAGTTGCAATATCAATATCCACTCTAAAAGTTGATATTGAATTATCTGGATGATATTCTGGAAAAGTATGCACAGTAATGTGGCTTTTATCCAAATGTGCGTGTACAGTTTCTGTATCTGTCAATTTATTTTTCTCTTCTTCCGATAAACTTTCACTATTGAAAAACGGAATCCCTCTATTACATGATTTATCGATACTATCTGGATTTATTCTCTCTTCTGCTATTAATATGTTCACAGACGCTCCTTGTGGATCGTAATCCTGCTTAGAAATGTTCAAAACTTGAGCTCCTATCATTCCCGCTACATTTGTTAATATTTTTGTTAATCTATCTGAATTATATTGTTCATCTATATAAGCTATATAGTCTTTTTGCTCTCTTTCAGTCTTAGCATAACAAACATCATAAATATTAAAACTTAATGTTTTTGTCAAATTATTAAAACCATATAATTTTATACTTTTTTTCCAACTCATTCATCACATCCTTTCTTTCTTGAGAATCTAACCTGTTCTCAATCTTTATTTTCTTATAAATTCAATTTTTTTTATTTCTTCATTAATTAATTTAAATTTTTCAATTTTAACTATATTTTTTTAATAATTTACGTTAAAAAAATCCTTAATTTTAGAAAAAAATTTTTTTATAAAAATATATCACTATATATATTTTACTTATATTTTCTTACAGATTATATCATTTATATTTTATTTTTTTACAACGAAAAAAATATTCCCAAAAATCAACAAAAATTTTTGCAAAAAAACTCAAACAAAAAAATGCACTTAACCATTATCCGTTTAAGTACATTTTCTAAAAAAATTATTTTTTTCTTCAATCATTTTTTTAATTCCAATATTTTTATTTCCAAGCGTCAATACATAAATATCATTTTCCAAAACACAAATTTTTCAAAAATTTTTATCATCTGTAATTTTCTTTTTTTCATTAAAATCTCAAATTTGTCGTCTGTAATTAACAGCTCTCCCGTTTCTAATCCAATCACGTATTTATCACCAATCTCTTCAATATACGTAATCTGACTATCTGATAATTTTATAGAATCATAAAGTTCTTTTTTTCTAAAAATATTCCAAACTTCAATTTCACCTTCTTTAGTCCCACCTAAATATTTAATTCCAACAATTTTTTTGAAAATGTATGAGTATTTTCTGTTTTTATTTCAAAAATTTTTTTTTAATTTATCCTCAAAAAAATACTAATTCGATTTTTCTTCATCACCAATTTTTTTGGTATTTTTAGAATAACATTTTCACCACTTGTAAAAAGTCTATATCCACCCTTTATTTCATCTGTTATACAATTATTAGAAATTAATTCTTTGTTTCGTGTATCATAAGAAAAATAATATACCGTTATAAATATAAATTATTCTACCATTCGTAGTAAAATTTATAGCTGTAATATCTTTCCCCAAGTCTAAAAACTTCTTCAACTATTTTTCTTTTTTTATTTCCATCACATTTATATACTTTTCCTTCATTATTAGACACAAAAAAACATACTTGATACGAATAACTGATTTTTTTCTTTAATATATTTTATTATATTGCTTTTTGATTTTTTTCTTGTAATTTCTTTTTTTCAATCTTACCTTTTTTTCCAAAAATATTAATTTATCGCCTGTTGTTATAATTCTTCTATTTATCGGCTCTACTCCAAAAATCTTCTATCATAGTTTCATAATTTATATCTTTTTCTAAAGTTAATTTCATTTCTTACCTCATTTTTTTAAATTATGCTAGTTTCTTTCTAGTATAATTATACATCATTTTCAAATAAAAATAAAAGAGTTTACAAGAAATTCTTATTTAGCAATTTCCGATAATAAAAATTCCCCAGCTACTGAAACATTTAATGAATTAATTTTTCCCTTCTAAGTGAATTTTTACAATTTTGTCGCAATGTTCTCTCACTTTTTTTCTCATTCCATTTCCTTCACTTCCTAAAAACTAGGCATGTTTTTTTCTGGATATTTTTTTCTTCATAATAATAAGTTTCTCCATTTGCTTCTGCACCATAAACTGTATAACCGTATTGTTTTAATTTGTCTATTGTGTCTGAAATATTTGTTACTTTTACGATATCAACATATTCAATCGCTCCAGTCGAAGATTTCACAACAGTTTCAGTCACTTTTACACTATTTCTATCTTGAATAATTATTCCGTCTACACCAAAAACATTCAGCACTTCTTATAATCGCACCAAAATTTCTCGGATCCTGAACTTGATCTAAAATTACAATTCTAGATTTTTTCTTTTGTAAAACCTTTTCCAAGAACTCAACAAAATCAACATAATAATCAAAATCCGATACTAGTGCAACAACTCCTTGAGAATTTTCAATCCGTCTATCTGTATAAAAAAACTTTAATATTTCTTTTTACTCGCCAAATTCAAAAATTTCTTTTATCGTATCTTTTTTTATTTTTTTATAAACTTCCAGCTTTTCAATATTTTTTTATCTGATCTCAAAGCCTCTGTAACAGGATTTATTCCAATTATTTTTTTGCATTTTTTTACCTCTTTCTCTATTTTTCACTAATTTTTATAATTTTTTTATCTTATCTTTATTTTAACTCTTTCAAACTTTTATTTTCTTTTTTTCAAAAAGTGATTTTCTTTACTTTCATTTAATAGTTTATCATTATTTGGAGGTAAAGTAAAGACAAAAAAAGATCTTGATTATACTTGAAAATTTTTTTGATAATCATAAATTACAATATTAAATGTAACATTTTACTAGAAAAAAATTCAATGAAATATTAATGGTAAAAAAATAGTTTTAATATTAAAAAAATGAATATAAAAATAACGTAATATTTTGGATACTTTCCCAGTAAAAAAATATTAATGAAAGTAGTATAAAGAAAGTAACAAAGAAATGGACTGGAAGAATACCAGGCTGGGGAGAAATATATTCTCAGTTAAGTATTTATTTTGAAGGAAGAATTTAAAAAAACAGGATGATAAAACTACCATCCTGTACCATATATTATATTTTTGAGTTTACACAAAATTCTGGACACTCTCATCTACTAAAAATCTGAATCTATTATTTTTAGATAGATCCTCTTTAGTAATATTCTCTATACTCACTATCCTTCTAGCATGATTCATTACTAAATCATCATAAATATTCCTTACCATTCTTCCATTTGAAAAAAATTTTTCTGATTTGTCTTGCAATTTTTTTCTTCAAAAAAATCAGTTAATTTTTTTCTTTTAATTTATTACTTAACTTATAATCACTATTCTCACACATCATTATTAATATATCTAAAAGTTCTTCTTTTGTATAATCTTCAAATTCTATAAATGTATTAAACCTTGACTTTAATCCTGGATTAGAAGAAAAAAACTGTTCCATTAGTTCAGGATATCCAGCAACTATCACTACTAAATCATCTCGATAATCTTCTAATGCTTTTGTCAATTCTGTTATACATTCTCTTCCATACGAATCAGTTTGTTCATTTTCAGTTATACTATATGCCTCATCTATAAATAAAACTCCACCTTTAGCCTTTTCTATAACTTTTTTTACTTTTTAATGCTGTTTGCCCTTGATATCCTGCTATTAAATCTGTTCTTGAAACTTCAATAAAATGTCCTTTTGACAATAAACCTAATTGATTATAAATTCTCCCTATGATTCTTGCAACTGTTGTTTTTCCAGTTCCTGGATTTCCAGTAAAAGATAAATGTAATGTTCCTTTAACTATATTTAATCCCATATCTCTTCTCATTTTTTTGAACCTTTTTGATAAACTATTAAGTCATTCACTTTAGACTTAACATTTTTTTAATCCAATTAAATTATTTAATTCTTTTTAACAATTCTTCTAAATTTCTAGTATCTTTTTTTCTCTTCATCTTGACTACAAATTCTTTTTTTATTTCTAAATAACCAAGATATTCAACCAAACTTTTTTTCAAAAAAATTTGCTATTTCTTTTATCTCTCTGGAGTATTCTTTTTGAATCTATTATCCTAGAAATTTTTTTTAATAATAAAAATAGTTGCTTCTTTATCATTCTCCTCAACAATAGATATTCCATATTTTTATAATTTCACTTTTAGAATTAGTAACAGTATCTAATTTTTGAAGCATAATTCAAAAAAATTTTTCTTTATATTTACTCATCTATTTACTTCCTATGAAAAAAATAATAGATATAATATTATCAAAAATAATTCCATAAAAAAATAATAGCTATAATAAAAAAACTTTTTTTCAATTTTTTTTAATTTTATTTCCGAATCTTCGTCTATTTTATAATTTTCCATCCTATTTTTTTAAATTCTGTTATTTCTGATAATACTTTTTCTTGTGTACTCAATTTCTCATTAAATTCATTTTTTTATTTTATCTATACTAGAAAATTTTTTTCTTCTGTTCTATACTTAAGTTCCAGAACTATATTTGTTGTATTTTTTTGACTATCAAGTATTCTTTCTATATCATTTCCATTTTTTTCAATACTTCTCTTTTCATTTCTTCTATTCCATAGTTTTTCCACTTCTTTTTTTGAATTTTAAAATTGCTTCTAAAGTAAGTTTCTGGTTATTCAATAATTTCTCTATATCTTCTATATTTTTTTGATATTTTTTTCTATTTATTTCTTCCAAACCTCTTATTGAAAGACATATTTTTATTCATATAATCTCTATCCAACGATTCAAAAAGTATTATAAATTTCTCCAAATTCTTTTATAACTTTTTACTTGAGTATCATTGATTTTTTTATTAAATGTTCTTGTATTTGACTTGTTAATTCATTTAATTCTTTTCCTGTAACAGAGTGATTATTAATGCCAAAAAGTCCTTTTGACAGTATATCTAAAAAAATCTCCATTTGTGCGTACTTTATTTAGCTCCAAATATGTTTTTAGTTTGCTCTGAAAAATTCTTTTTAAATTATTTTTTTGATTTTTCAAAATTATGTGTTTCAATTTTCATTATCTCGTATTTTTTTCTTCCATATTATTATAATCTTTCTCCTTCTAAATAAAACTTTTTACTTTTAAATTAATTCATCTAAAATTGAATCTATCTCATCAAATTTTTTTCTTTATTTGAGTTTTTCTTCATTGTCTTTATTTCTTTGAATACCTTTTGTTCTTTTTCACTAAATATTTTGTTTTACTGTATTTCTTAAAAAAATCTGAAGTTTCTTTATGGCGTTTAACAATACTTGAATTCACTTCTTCCTTTACTTTTTTTGAACTTTATTTTTCATTCAAATCTATTATTTTTTTGTTGGATTTTTAATATTTCATTACTCTTATCTATTTTTTTTACCAACAATCTCTATTTCATATTGTCTTTTAATCATTTTTCTCAATTAAATTAATCGCTATTGCTCCTATAATTCCAGATACAACCGCTCCCATAAAAAAATCCCTATTATATTTGCTAAATTTCCAAGTAACGGTATTTCAATTGCAATTATTGGTATTGTTCTTAATCCTTTTTCTATTAGTTCTCCCAACCCTATTGAACCCACAGCTGTTAAGCCAACTATAACAATTTTTTTCCAATTTCTAAAATTAATCTTCCTATAGGTTTATTTTTTTATTTTTGAGGATTTTTTTATAATTAATAGCTTCTTTTTATAGATTTCCATCCTTGTTTTAATAACATCCATATTTTTTTAAAAATATCATATACTGGTCCAATAATCATTGTAGATATAGTATTAAATAGTGTATTTCCAGCATTTATTAAATGTTCTTTCAATTTTCCTACAAAAGAATGTACCGCTTCTTTTAAACTGTCTAATAACATTTCAATCTTTCCTTTTGTTGTTTTAAACCATTTAACCAATTTTGCTATTATTTCTTTTACAAAAGAAGCTAATAATTGCATAGCAACTGCTCTTAGTGCTTTTCCTCCCATACGAAATGCTTCTTCTTTTTGAGATTGTTTCCCTGCTTCAATAGATTTTTGTTCTCCTTCTTTTATTCTTTTTTCATATTCTTCATTGGCTTCATTTTCCTTTCGAAGCATCTCTTTTTCTTTTTCTTCTGTAATATTAAATATTTCTTTGGGCTTTTGACCTTTAGAATTTGGATTATTTAACCAATCACTAGTTGTTTTATCACCTTTTGAGCGATTAAGGCTTGAATCCATTTCATAAAGATTTTTATCACTATTTGCAAAATTAATTTGCTCTTCTTGTGTCAAATGTGCATTAGCAGCTGGATCACGAATAATACTTGCTGCAGATATAGTATGATCCATATCAGTTTTGTTTTCAGCAGAACCAGTTGGTCTACCCCTATCAAAAGGTTTTCTTGCACCTTCAACCAATGTTGCTTCCTTTTTTCCACTTCTAGTTGTATGGTATATTATATTACCATTTTCATCTTTTTTAAAATTTGACTGCCAATTATCATAACGTTCTTGATAATTAATTTTTTTGTATTATGTTTTGCAATTTTTTTCCTTTTGCGAAATTTTCAGTAGTCTGAATATGGGCTTCATTTCTTAAATCTAAAGTCAATCCTTTATTCTCTTTAATAAAAATTTTCTCCTGCTACAATTGCAACTTGGTTCATAAATTGTTCCCACACAACATCTTGTATGACTTTTTCCTAAATTATCAGGATTTCCTATTTGCTCTTGATTTTCTTTTTAAAATATCAAGTTCTGATGATTTAAGTTCTAATTCACTTTGTAATTTTTTTCTTCTAATTCATCAAAGTCAAATATTTCTTCTGTTACTTCTTTTTCATTCGATAAAAAAAGCTAATTCATTAGTCATTATTTACTCCTCTTTTTTTATTTGGAATTTAAGAAAATATTATCATCAATTTCCTAATTTGTTTACGTGTTTCTCTTAAATTATACCATATTTTAAACTATCTTATTTATATTTCATCTTCTTAAGATTTTTCTACCTTTTAACAAAATTAATTAAGTCAAAAAAATCTCTCTTAGGAATTTACTCTCTAAAAGAGACTTTTTTTAACTTTAAAAATAAATTTATTCTATCTATTTCTCAAAACTACTTCTACAATATCTTTCGCTCTCAATTTATAGTTATTCAACATTGTATCTCCATCGGCACTTTGTCCAAATACATCTTGAATTCCGTGTTTGATAACTTTTGTTGGATGGTTTTCTGATAAGAATTCTGATACAGCACTTCCTAATCCACCGATTACTGAGTGTTCTTCACTTGTTACAATAAATTTACATTCTTTTGCTGCTTTTAATATAGTTTCCTCATCTAATGGCTTAATTGTTGAAACGTTAACTACTCTTGCTTTGATTCCTTGTTCTGCTAATTGTTTTGCAGCTTCAGTTGCTTCGTAAACCATTAATCCTGTTGCTAAGATTGCCACATCATTTCCTTCAGTTAATGTTACAGCTTTTCCAATTTCAAACTTATAGTTGTCATCGAATAATACTGGAATATTCAATCTTCCTAATCTTACATAAACTGGTCCTTCGTATTCAGCTGCTGCAAAAATCATTTTTTCAGTTTCAACTGCATCAGCTGGCGATAAAACTACCATTCCAGGAATTGCTCTCATTAAAGCTAAATCTTCTACTGATTGGTGAGATCCACCATCTTCTCCTAAAGATACTCCTGCGTGAGTAGGACAAATTTTAACATTTAATTTAGGGTATGCAACACTGTTTCTAATTTGGTCATATGCTCTACCTGCTGCAAAAAGTGCAAATGTTGATGCAAAAGGTATTTTACCAGTTGTAGCGAATCCAGCTGCTGTTCCAATTAAATCAGCTTCTGCAATCCCAACATTTATATGTCTTTCTGGAAATTCTTTTTTAAAGTATGCTGTCATTGTTGATTTTGACAAATCTGCTTCTAATACTACTACATTTTCTTTTTCTTTTCCTAATTTAGCTAAAGCTTCTCCGTATGCTTGTCTTGTTGATTTTTTTTCCATTCTCAATTCCTCCTATTTTAATTCTTCCATTGCTTGTTTGTATTCATCTTCATTTGGAGCAGCTCCATGGAATCCAGCATTATTTTCCATAAATGAAACTCCTTTTCCTTTAACAGTGTGAGCCACGATTACAGTTGGTTTTCCTTTTACAGATCTTGCTTTTTCTAATGCAGCAATTATTTCTTCATAGTTATGTCCATCAATTTCGATTACATTCCAGTTAAATGCTTCAAATTTAGCAGCTACTGGTGCAACATTCATTACATCTGTTACATTTCCATCAATTTGTAAATTATTACTATCAACGAAAGCTACTAAATTATCCAATTTGTAATGAGCCGCAGTCATTGCCGCTTCCCAAACTTGACCTTCTTGTAATTCTCCATCTCCTAAAATTGTGTAAACTCTGTAATCATTTTTGTAAATTTTAGCACTTAAAGCCATTCCATTAGCAGCTGATAATCCTTGCCCTAATGAACCTGTTGACATTTCAACACCTGGTAATTTTTTCATATCAGGATGTCCTTGCAATGGTGAATGCCATCTTCTAAGAGTAGGAATTAAATCTTTACTCGCAAATCCTTTTTCCATCAATACAGCATAAAGAGCTGGTGCAGCATGTCCTTTACTCAAAACAAATCTATCTCTATTTTCCATTTTAGGATTTTTTGGATCTACATTCATTTCTTTCCAATATAATACTGCTAAAATGTCTGCGATTGATAACGATCCTCCTGGATGTCCAGATTTTGCTCTGTAAATCATTTCAACAATGTCTCTTCTTAAACCTTTTGCTATTGCTTGCAATTCATTAATTTCCATAAAAACCTCCATAAATTTTTAATCTTCTTTCTTTAAATTATAAAAAAACAACGATATTCCGAACAAAATAAATGCTACTATAAGTGTACTTCTAACTCCTAAATCAGTTGCTGTTTTCAATCCTGTCACAGACTTTTGACTTCCAAACACAATTACAATCGAAACCGCAACTTGTTGAACTAAAAATGATAATTTTAGAAATAATCCTTGTATTCCAAATAAAAATCCTTCCAATCCAACTTTTTTTCTCTCTGAAATTTCTGCAGAAATCTCACTTAACATAGCTTGTGGAAAAATAAACGCCGATCCACTAAGTCCTATTCCACAAATAACAAACATCAAATAAGCCCATTTTGACAACTCTTTTGTTATAAAAAGCAGTCCAAACGAACCTACCATTAGAAATGCAATATCTAATACCAATATTTTTTTTATACGAATATTTTTTACCCCATTTATTTGTAATTGGGAAAAATAATCCCGCAACTCCAAATAAAATCACCGACACCAAAGTCAATTGTGCTATTGGTCTTCCCATAACTATCGTTAAGTAGTAAGTTAGCACTCCTCTAAGTATGTTAAAACCACTGAAAAAAAAGAAAAATCCTCCAAAATAAAGCAAAATTTCTTTTTCAAATATATATTTTAATGAATTTCCAAAAGAAAGTGATCTTTTTCTTTTTCTTTTTTTGCAGTTAGATCCTTTTCTTTTAAGAAAAAAATATACATAAATAAATTCCTAAAATTGCTAAAACTGTTAATAAAATTACTGTTTTTCTAATTCCAGCCTCAGTATTTCCATTTCCTAATTTTGCTATTAAGATTCCTGGCAATACCATTGCTATCCCTGTAAAGATTAACCTAAACGTAGATTGAACCGTTGATAAATTTAACCGTTCTTCTTTTGTATTTGCCAAATCAGGAATTAACGCATTATATGGTGCCGCAACCAGTGTATATGCCGTAAAATATAGCCCTCCAACTATCGATAAATACACAAGCGTCGCAATTTGAGAAGATTTCACTGGATAGAAATACATTATTGTCAACAATCCTAGTGGAATTCCTCCTATCATCATGAAAAATGACCGTTTCCCAAATTTAGATTTTGAATTATCTGAAAGATAACCAACTACTGGATCTGAAACTGCATCTATCAATCTTGCAAAAATAAATGCTATTATCAAATATTGTGGTTTTAATAACGGTGTTAAACTTTTTTCAGTATTTGGTGGCAAATAATAATACTGCAACCACTGATTATACAATTGATCAATTATGAAATACGAAACACCTAATCCATAAAACCAATATGATTTTTTTCGTTAATCTTGAAATGTTTTTTTAGACATTCTTCAACTCCTCTTATTTTTTTGAATAAATTGTTAATAATTAATTTCTCAAATTCAATTTTTTTAATTTAATTTTTTTAAAATTATTAATTAGAAATAATTTTCCTAACTTCTAAGAAAAAATCAGCCACAATTTTAGTATATTCTTCTTTATATTCAGGTTCAGCATAAATTCTTATATGTGCACCCTTTTTCAAACACCTTTAATTGAACATTCGAATTTTTGTGCTATTTTTGTTATACTCTTCCATTAACATTCCATAAGTCGTTGCCTTATCATTTTTTGTTTGTAATATTAAAGTTGGCACCCTTTTTAACAAATACGATAATCGAAGTTTTTCCAAATGATTACCTACTCTAAAATTAAAAATTCTAGTTATAATACTAACTATGAATTTAGGAACTTTTCTTTTTTTGGCATCTTGTTTAATTCTCTTTTTAACATTCGATATTGGACTATCTAAAATCAATTTATCAATCTTAAGTCCTTTTTTTCTCAATGAATCAACATGTAATTTCGACACAATTGCTGCCCCCATTGCACCTTGCGAAAATCCATATAACGTAAAATTGTTCATACCATACTTGTCTTTCAACATTTCCATCGTATGAAGAATATCTTGAGCAAAATTATACCCTAATTTTGTTCTCGCCTCATCAGAAGCACCAGAATTTCTAAAATCTGGTATAAAAATATTGTAATCTTTATCCAAATTAGCATCCTTCAAAAGTTGTAAATATTGTAACGAACAAAGTCTATTAACACCTCTACCATGACAAATAATCATAGTTTTATTAGCATTTTTCGATTCTATTAACCAACCATACAAATTTAGTTTCCCAGATTTATATGCAACATCTTTATAATTATAACCATAATCTAGTGGATTTGCCTTTACCTTCTTCAAGATTATATTTTTTTCTCAATTTTTTTACTATCATAAACTTCTTCATGCGTAACTCTCGGATATTTCTCAATCTGATTTATAAAAATATCTTACTGATATATACGCTATCACGAAGAAAAAAATATCATAAATAAGACATTTATTATTTCTAATACTCCCATTCCGCCTCCTAATTAATTTTTTTATCTTTTTTTCAAAAAAACTAATTCTATAAATATTTTTTTAATTTTTTTAACTACGATTTTTCTTACCACTGGATTCAATCTTTCACTCTCTCCAAAAAAATAATTCCTTCAGTAAAAAAATCCCATTTTTTTCAACTTCTATTTTTTTAAATAATTGATTTTTTTCATTATTTGCCTCTTCTTTCTTACAATCAAAAAGAATCTTTTTATTTCTAAATTTCCTTTTCCACTACAAGAAATCCAATCTCCCTTTATTTTTTTCAATATCCTTCCAATTCACAAATACTTTTTTTCGTTTTTCTCACTATTCTTCAACTTTTTCAAATATTCCTGACCTTTTCGATTAAATCCCAACACTCTAACATATTCAATCTCAAAATCTAGAACCTCTTTTTTTATATTCAAAACAACATTTTAACATCAGTCGCTCTATCCTCTTCCCAGAAAAAAATTTCTAGATTTCATATTTTTTTAAAAAAATTCCTTCAAATCCTTTGAATTTTTTTCAATTTTGAGAATATTCTAGAATATATTTCTTCTGTCATATCATAAATTTTTAAAAATCTCTTCTCTTTCAGAAATCAAAAAAATTTATACTTAAACAATTTAAAAACCTCTTTTTTTCACATCAACCTTTAACACTTTATTTTTTTAAAAATTTCAAAAGTTTCTATCGGTACAAATTCCTTCAATTTCAATAATTTTTTTCTTCATCGCTGTTTTGATAATTTTTCAATTTCAGACCGTATAAATGACGCACTTGCAAACTTTTCTCGTGAATCTTCAACTTTATTTTCATTATATTCAGAAACTTCACGCTTTATAATATAAGGTTTTATTCGCAGTTTAGAATTTTTCATCTCTCTCATATATTCCAATGCTAAAATGTTATTTGATCTCACAAGATTTCCAAGTCTATATTCTTCCAATGCCTTTTTTTGCGAAGTCCCATAACTATTTCCTTGTTTCATATACTCCATCAATTTTTTCTTATAAGCAATCTCTTCTTGCAACTCTATCACATTCTCTAATTTCTCAATTTCATTACTTTCCGCTCCAAAAACTTGAATATCTAAATCCAAATATTCTAAAATTCTAGTTGCCATTTTTGAAAAAATTTCTGCATTTTGTATAGAATAATAAAGTGGCAATTCCACAACAATATCGACTCCATTTTTCAAAGCCACTTCCGTTTTTTCCCACTTATTAAAAAATGAAAACTCCCCTCGCTGCACAAAATCTCCACTCATTACAATAACCAGCAAAGCTTCATTCCCAAATTTTTCTCTTATTTTTTCAATCTGATACAAATGTCCATTGTGAAAAGGATTATATTCTACAACTATTCCTATTTTTCTTCCCAATTTTTATACCTCCGCTTATATTATACCACAAAAATTTATCAATATGTATTTTTATTTCAAAAAAAATAATGTGTAAAAAATTGCCATCACAAATTTTACGCATTATTTTACAAAAATTATATTCCTACATTTAAACCATATTGCTTAAATATTTCTTCTGTTTTTTGAATTTGCTCTCGAGTAGGTGTCGGAGTATCCTTCAATTTATACTCTTTTCCAACCTTTTCCCACTTAAATTGTCCCATTTGATGAAACGGCAAAATATCAACCCTCTTCACATTTTTAAACTGCGATACAAATTTCGCCCATTCATGCAAATCATCCTCATCATCAGAATACCCCGGAACTAAAACATATCTAACCCAAACAGGCTTATCAATGCTATTCAAATATTTAGCAAATTCCAACGTATGTTCTAATCTTACCGACGTCAAAGTCTTATATTTAGCAGGGTTTATATGTTTTATATCAAGTAAGACTAAATCAGTATACTCTAAAACTTCTTTCGCTTTCTCATTAAAAATGTATCCCGACGTATCAAGTGCTGTATGAATCCCATTTTCTCTACATAATTTGAATACTTCTTTCACAAAATCAGGCTGAATCAATGGCTCTCCACCAGAAATAGTCACTCCTCCTGTCTTTATAAATCCTTTTACTTTCAATATTTCATGCATAACCTCTTCAGGTTCCATCATAAATTTTCTATCACTTATATCCCATGTATCCACATTATGACAATACAAACATCTAAGCGGACATCCTTGTAAAAACAGCACAAATCTTATTCCCGGTCCATCTTTCGTTCCAAAAGATTCAAAAGAATGTATGTAACCTTTTATTCCCATGATAAAACCTCTTTTCCTATATTATTTCTCTTTTAAGAAAATAATGCCGCATAACTCATATTTATGAAACTATGCGACATTTTTCATATTTTACAACATAACAATCTTACACATGTACTACTTTTTTATTACATTTTGTTTGAAATTGTTCTGTTAATAACATCTAATTGTTGTTCTCTTGTCAATTTAACAAAGTTTACTGCATATCCAGAAACTCTTATTGTTAATTGAGGGTAATTTTCAGGATGTTCCATAGCATCTTCTAACAATTCTCTACCAAATACGTTTACATTCAAATGGTGTCCTGTTTGATTGAAGTATCCATCCATTAATCCTACTAAGTTAGCTTTTTTCTCTTCAATATTTTTACCTAAAGTTTCAGGTGTTATAGCGAATGTATAAGAAATTCCATCATTTGCGTGTTCAAATGGTAATTTAGCTACTGATGCCAATGAAGCTACTGCTCCTCTTGTATCTCTTCCGTGCATAGGGTTTGCTCCTGGTCCAAATGGTGCTCCAGCTTTTCTTCCATCAGGTGTATTTCCTGTTTTCTTACCATATACTACGTTTGAAGTAATTGTCAATACTGATTGAGTTGGTATTGCATTTCTATACATTTTGTGGCTTCTAATTTTATCCATGAAGATTCTTACGATATCTACTGCAAATTGGTCAGTTCTATCATCGTTGTTTCCAAATGGAACATATTCTCCTTCTTGGATATAATCAACTGCATCTCCATCTTCATCTCTAACAACTTTTACTTTACCATATTTAATAGCTGCTAATGAATCTGCAACAATTGAAATTCCTGCAATTCCAAATGCTTCTGTTCTTCTAATATCAACATCATGTAAAGCCATTTCTAAAGCTTCATAAGAATATTTATCATGCATGTAGTGAATAATATTTAATGCTTTAACATAAGTTTCTGCTAACCAGTCTAACATTTTATCATATTTAGCCCAAACTTCATCAAAGTCTAAGTATTCTGATGTAATTGGTTCTAACATTCCTTCTGGTAATACATATTCTTTGTATCTTTCATCTTTACCACCATTAATTGCATATAACAATGCTTTTGGTAAGTTAACTCTTGCTCCAAAGAATTGCATTTGATGTCCGATAGTCATTGGAGATACACAACATGCGATTCCATAGTTGTCTCCAAATTGAGGTCTCATGATATCATCGTTTTCATATTGAACTGATGAAGTATCAATTGAAACTTTTGCACAGAATTTTTTCCATGCTTCTGGTAAGTTTTCACTCCATAATACAGTTAAGTTTGGTTCAGGTGATGTTCCCATGTTGTATAATGTATTTAAAATTCTGAAACTATTTTTAGTTACTAATGATCTTCCATCTAATCCAATTCCACCGATTGATTCTGTTACCCAAACTGGATCTCCAGAGAATAATGCATCATATTCAGGTGTTCTCAAGAATCTAATAATTCTTAATTTCATTACGAAATGATCCATTAATTCTTGTGCTTCTTTTTCAGTTAAAGTTCCTTCTTTTAAGTCTCTTTCAATATAAATATCTAAGAAAGTAGAAGTTCTTCCGATACTCATTGCAGCTCCATTTTGATCTTTAGTTGCTGCTAAGTAAGCGAAATACAACCATTGAATAGCTTCTTGTGCGTTAGATGCTGGTTTTGAAATATCAAATCCATATGATGCTGCCATTCTTTTTAATGCTTTTAATGCTTTAATTTGTTCAAAGATTTCTTCTCTAACTCTAATTAATTCTTCTGTCATTTCACTTGAATCACGTTTTTTGAATTCAGCTTGTCTTTCTTCGATTAATTTATCAACTCCGTATAAAGCAACTCTTCTGTAATCTCCGATAATTCTTCCTCTTCCATACGCATCAGGCAATCCAGTGATTATTCCTGTATGTCTAGCTTTTTTGATTTCATCAGTATAAGCTGAGAACACTCCATCATTATGAGTTTTTCTATATTTAGTATAAATTTCTTCAGTTTCAGGATCTAATTTGTATCCGAAAGCTTCCAAACTATTTTTAACCATTCTTAATCCACCATTAGGGAAGATTGCTCTTTTTAAAGGTGCATCAGTTTGTAAACCAACTATTTTTTCCAAATCTTTATCAATGTATCCTGGTCCGTAAGCATCAATTTGAGAAGGAATTTTAGTTTCTGTATCATAAATTCCTTTTTCTCTTTCAATTTTGAATTTTTCAGATAAATTTTTCCATAAAGCAGTTGTTGCTTCTGTTGGACCTTCTAAGAAAGATTCATCTCCTGTATATTCAGTGTAATTTAATCTAATGAAGTCCGTAACATCATTTACCTTATTCCAATTTCCTTCTTTAAAACCTCTCCATGCTTCCATTATTTTCTAGCACTTCCTTTCTCATTTTTTTAAACAAATATTTTTTTAATTATAATTATGTGAATTATCTTTTTGTAATTTTTAATCTGTAAATTGATATCTCCACGATATAGAATTTTTTTGAAAATTTTTATTTTTTTCCAAATATTCTAATGTAATTAATAAATTCAATTGAATTAATTCCAATATTATCCTTATTACAAAGATATTATACCCTATATTTTCTGAAAAAGCAAACATTTTTTTTGACATTTTTTTCAAGTTCTTTTTTTAACAAAAAAACTATTATATACTAAAACCTTTTTTAACATAAGTTTTATATATTTTTTATATGTTTTTCAGCAATTTCGATAACTTTATCCACTCTTTTTGTATATCTTGGATTATCAGAAAGATATTCAGTCGTCATCCAAGTTTTTACGATTTCTTGTGCGATTGCTGAACCTATTATTTTTCCTCCTAAACAAAGTACATTTGTATTCGAGTGTGAACGAGCCAATCCAGCACAGAATGGATCTTGACAAACTGCCGCATAAACACCATAAATTTTATTCGCAATCAATGCACTTCCATACCCAACTCCATCAATAAAAATTCCTCTATCAACTTCACCTTTACTAACTGCAAGTGACGCAGGGTAGATAAAATCAGGCAAATCGCACCCTTCTTCACTAAAAGGTCCAAAATCAACAATTTCATGTCCTTCTTTTTCCAACATTTCTTTTATTTCTTTTTTCAAGGCAAACCCAGCATGATCTCCAGCCATTGCTATTTTCATAACACCATCTCCTCATTATTTCACTTCAAAATAATCTATCTTTTTCATCTAATTATACAATTTTAATTCCTTCATTTCAACATAATTTAACAATTTTTTTCATTAGTGAATTTTTTTCAATTGAAATACAATTAGTTCTATATTTTTTTACAGAAAAAAATCAACTTTTTCTAAAAAAATTCTTCATTAACTAAATTTTCATTCTCTCCTTCATTTTTAAGACCATTTTTCCATAAAAACTTTTTCAAACTTAATTTTATTTTTCAAAAGTAAAAATTTTTCTATCTTTTGAAGATCATCTTGATTGTTGTTAGAATCGAAAAAGTACACTCCAATTGGATCATAACCCAAATTTTTTTAACCTTTCTAAATTTTCAAGAGAAGAATTTTTCATTTGTTACGACAGTAACGATTCTCTCTTTCAAAAACTTCTCCAATCGAAAAAAATGATGAATTTCATTATCATATAAAATTTCAAGCCTACCATCAGAATCAATATTTTTTTAGCAATTCCTAAAACCGTTTTTTTCATCTATTTTCAATGTAATTTGTTTATCTTTCAAATAATTTAATTCATTAATTTCACTCAATATTTCATTCCAAGAACCATTTTTCCAATTTTTTTACTAATTCAGAAAAATTCTGTCACTATCAACAAAAATAATTTCGTCAATATCATATGTTTTTTTTGTGTAACAGAATTTAGCGAAATTACTACATTTTTTTACTTCATTTGGCAAAAATATTATTAATATTTATCCCAATTCCAACAAAATATTTGTCATCAGCCTTTTTCCAAAAGAATTCCAGTCAATTTTCTGTCATTCAAATAAATATCATTCGTCCACTTAAACTTATAATCCAACGGCTCTATTTTTTTCAATCCATTAATCACTGCAACTCCAGCAACTAACGGTAATTTCAAATATTCATTAACATCAAAAATTTTCTTTTTGGATTAATGTAAAAAAGTAAAAAGAGCCATTCCTTCACTCGAAAACCAAACATTTCCCCTTCTAGCTTTTTGCATGTGTCTGATTTTTTTAGCAGAAATAATATCATATTCTTCATATGATTTGTGATTTTTTTCAAATATTTATTTGTCGAATCTAATTCGTTAAATTTATATAATTTCATATTACCTCCTTTATTTTTTTCAATCTTCATATAATTTATTATTTACATAAAATTACGGATATTCTAAAATGAGAAAAAAATAATCGCTACTTTTTTTATAACAAAAAAACCATCTAGTACTTTAAATTATTTACCTATGCCTACCTTTTCTACTTCATCCAAAATGTATTCTTCTATAAAAAAATTAGAAATACAAGAAGAAAAATCCTTTTTATTTTTTTGATATTTTTTTAATTTTTTTGTTTTTTTGCTTCTTTTTAGAAGAACATATTGATAAAATTCTAAATTTTTTTATCAAGTTTATTATTTATGTAATGAAAATGGCCTACTAAATATATTTTTTTGTGTGAATCATTTTTTTTATTTCTTGGAATAAATTATTATTATCTTTTACTTCGCTATAATAAGTTGTTTCAAATCCACCTTCCCAACCTAGGTTTTTTTATCAAGTTTACATTTCTCTATACAAAAAAACCATCTAAATGTGAACTAAATCCTTTTTATTTTTTTGATATTCAATTAATGATTTTTAAAAGCTTCTTTTTTTGTGTAATAAACTCCTAATATTCTACCTTCCTCATCCCACTTGTATTTATCACATAAATCTCCATAATCATATTGATGTGACAAAAACCCATATATTCATACACTTACCTCATTTTTCATGTTTTATTTTTATATCTTTTTGATTTAAATCCTTTTTGTATAATAGCTCTTTCCAATAGTCAGCGTTTTTATTTTAAATCCTTCTGGAAAATCTTTGAAACCTTTCATTTTTATATACTTTTCCTTCTCAATATCTGCTTTTTCTCTTGTTGAAAAAAATCCTATTAACTTCCCATCGTTATTTCTTTCTGTTTCATGATATAGCATATATACTTTTTTTATTTTATTGCGTTCCATGTTTTTATATCTCCTCTTGTAATAGCTTTCAAAAATTTTCTTCTTTTTCCTAAAAAAACTTAAAATTAAATATTTCTATAACTCTATTTTAAATTAATCCTAGTAATGGCTTAAATATGTTATTCATTTCCACAAATTCTTCATAAGTAATATCTGCCTTGTCATTAAAGATAATGTATATACCCTTTTCAAGTAACTGAACTTCATTCGCTTTCCCTTTGAGTCTTTCCAAAAGCTCTTCCTTTGATACTTTTTATCAGCTTATTATAACTTTCTTCATTGAAGTACATCACTGGAGATAGTGTAAATAATACATCTTGAAGTTCTTTTAACCCTTTTTTTCCTCTAATTTTAAAAATTTCTGATTTATAGATTTCTTTATAAGCAATCGAATAACTTGGGGAAACAAAAAAACATCAGCAATATAAGGATCAAAAATATTTATTACTTTTGGAAGATCATCATATATTATTTTCTTATAGTCTATCAGCTTATATGTTATCTTAAATTCATAACGTAACTCATCCCAAACTACATATTTAAGTCCTCTCCACATATATACACCTTCTATTGAAACACCTTTAGTTTTAATATTCTTAGCATCATAAAAACATACCAGTTCTGTCCCAAAGTCAGGTATTTCTGGAATTTCACTATCTTTCAATCCTAAAGGTGCTTCCAGTTTTGACAGTCCTTCCATAACTTTCTCATGTCTTTCTTCCATTGATTCATTTACGTCTACTTTTCTGTATAAGTGAATTGTTCTTTCTACTTCCTTCATTTCTTTATTTCCTTTCGTAAAATTTGTAAACTCAAGATAATGGGGTACCATCTTAATTTATATTTTAGATTTTGAATTTGTACAAAATTCTGAACACACTCTCTTCTAAAAAAATTTTTTTTTAAAAGTTTTTCAAACATTTCTTGAACTTCGTTATCATTATAAATATCTTCATAAGCATTAACAATAATTTCAAGTTCTTTCAAAAAGTCTTTTTTTAGAAATTATTTCTATATTTTTCCTTTTTCTCTTTCATTTTTATATTTTTTTCTGAAATT